>Ga0209344_10001835_pt1 | contig 25782 bp, 25 predicted proteins | sample Cruoilmetagenom6_FD_187293 | JGI IMG/M metagenome (GOLD analysis project Ga0209344, IMG submission 187293) | Oil polluted marine microbial communities from Coal Oil Point, Santa Barbara, California, USA - Santa Barbara Oil Seep Sample 6 (SPAdes)... | ecosystem: Environmental > Aquatic > Marine... | reverse complement strand
GAGAAAGGCGGCAGAAATGTCCGCGAATGGTTTGCTGCCCGCAATCAATTCGCTATCATGTTCGACGAGCGCTTCAATGCGTGACCATATCTGAAACCCGCATGGGCCGGGCCAGATACACAGAGTTCATGACACTCCCTCTGCTGTTGGATCTAATGCGCCACCGAAACCAGACAGGTGCTACTGAACATTGCAAATCGCGAAATGCCACCATGAACACCTGGCGCGAAATCACCCTGTCGACTGCCGCATAGACCGGCCCCATCGTGGCCAATCCTGTACCTCATCCTGGTTAAGGCGACGCTACGCCTTGGTACTGTACTGATTAACATTGCCCATGCGGCTCAAGGCAGATGTAGTGGTTGATCTTTCAGGATCGTTTCCATCGAGAACAATCCTGTCACCGTTTCCAGATCAACCTTCGCAGTCAGTTTTTTGTAAACCCGGTCATATCCCGACATAGAGGTTGTTACGACCTTGATCAGATAGTCCCAGTCGCCCCCGATCCTGTGCACGTCGACAATTTCAGGAATGCCGGCGAGGTGTTTGCGAAATTCCCGCATCCAGCCTTCGCTGTGCTGACGGGTGCGGATCATCATGAACACGGTCAAATTCAGACCTACCAAGTCGGCATTCAGACGGGCATGGACCCCTTCGATCACGCCAAGTTCGGTCAGCCGCTTGGTCCGCCGCCAGCACGCATTTTGCGAAAGCCCCACGGCTGCGGCCACGTCACGCTGCGAAAGCACCCCGTCCTTTTGGAGGACGGCAAGAATTTTGCGATCTAAGGCATCAAGTTCGATCATATGACCCAATATTCTTATATAATCTGCAAAATCAAGTGAATATTTTGACCTTTAAACGCCTAAACTGCTCGACACAATCAAACGAGAGTGCCGTGATGAACAAGCCGCTTGACGAGAGCCTTTTTGACCGTTTTCGGTCCAGCATCCGAACAGACCACATGGTGGCTAGCCTGACCGAAGGCCTGATCGGGCACAATGCGATGATTGACGGACCGTTGGGCAAAAAGCCGTTGATCTATGCTGATTACGTCGCCTCAGGCCGTGCGCTGCGCCAGATTGAAGAATTCGTGCTCACCGAGCTGCTGCCGTTTTATGCCAACAGCCACACTGAGGCGTCTTATGTCGGCGGCATGATGACCCGCCTGCGCCGGCAAGCCCGGGACATTATTCGGGCAGAATGCAATGCGTCCGGGGATCACGCAGTGATCTTTACCGGATCGGGCGCGACCGCAGGCATCAACCGGCTTGTGCATCTTTTGGGGCTGACCGATATGGTCGCGCAGGGCAAATCACCGGTGGTTCTGATCGGTCCCTACGAGCACCACTCCAATATCTTGCCTTGGCGCGAAAGCGGGGCCGAGGTGATCGAAGTACCGGAAGCCGAAACCGGCGGGCCGTGCATGCCGACACTGCGGGAAACACTGGCATGTATTGAGGGGCGGCCCGTCATCGGCGCGTTCTCTGCCGCCTCGAACGTCTCCGGAATCGTAAGCGATGTGGTCGAAGTCAGTCGCGTTCTCAAGTCGTCCGGCGCCACGGTGGTCTGGGACTATGCCGGTGGTGCGCCTTATCTTCCCATTGATTTGTGCCCGGCGCCCGACGCCTTGATTGATGCGGTGGTGCTGTCTCCACACAAGTTTGTCGGCGGCCCCCAGGCATCGGGCCTGCTGATCCTGCGCCATGACGTGGTGCGGTCCGAAAGGCCCACGATGCCAGGTGGCGGCACGGTGCGCTTTGTATCACCCACTGCCCACGACTATTCCCGCAATGTCGAGGTCCGCGAAGAAGCCGGCACCCCGAATGTCATAGGCGACATTCGCGCTGCACTTTGCTTTCTGGTCAAGGCCGAGATCGGCCAGGATTACATCACCCGCCGCAACCATGAGAATTGTCAGAAGGCAATGCAGGCCTGGGGTATGCACCCCAACATCGAATTGCTCGGAAATCTCACATGCGACCGGCTTCCGATTTTTTCATTCCGGTTACGGGATGGCAAAGGTGGCTATGTGCATCAACAACTCGTGACGCGCCTGCTGTCGGATTGTTTTGGCATTCAGGCACGCGGTGGCTGTGCCTGTGCCGGTCCTTATGTGCACCGCGTGCTGGATATAGACCATGATGGTTCAGAGCAAATGCGCGCGGCAATTCTTGCGGGCCGAGAGATCGAGAAGCCCGGTTTCGTGCGCCTGAACTTCAGTTTTCTTGCCACCGATTCAGAGGTGGAAACCATCCTGAAATCGGTACTGGAACTTGCCGATAGCGCAAGTCAGCATGTAGCAGCCTATACATGCAATCCGGCAACCGCGATTTTCACTCCAGCCTGACACAAACCACAGGAAAAGAAAATGTCACTTTTGAGCGTAGGAAGGACAAAAATACGACAGCTTATCAAATCGGGATCGTGATCCACATTCGCATCACTGCCATCCGCTGAGACGTTGTGAAAATATAAGCAGACCGGGCACTGTAAGGTTTGACCTGATGGGGAGGCAGTACGGCATCCGTTTAAGACGGAGGCTCGTGTCGCGAACATGGATGCGAGTACGCGTGACTATATGCAGGGTCATGTTTTCGCGACCGAAGGCGAGGTATATGGTGAATACAAGCCGTGTGTTCGCGCGCGCGTAATGGTGAAATTTGTAGCGTTAGAAATCAAATGACTTGTCGGATTAGTCGAATGAGTGTGATTGGTGTGCGCTGTTACTTGGCGGGAACAGCTCGACCTTTATTTGTGCATTCGTAAACAAACCCTGGGAAATATCTATTGCGCAAGCAAATTTCTCCTGTTCAATGATGACGAGGCGTGAATTTCTGCTGAGATTTAATAACTCAATAATACAAATTGTCATATGAATTAATTGTTAGTACGTTAGTATAGAATTAACGTCGGATACAAGCGTTATTTATGTTTTTTCACCGTTTAAAGAGTTAACGGTGCAGACCGAATTTTACGGTGTCGATCAGTAAAAACCGGTATACACGCTCCGCCGACCCGCAGCCTGCATGTAATCAATCATTGTAATGAAGTCGAAGACATGGCGCCCGGTCGCGTTTTGCACGGCGGCAGCGTAAGGAGGCAGATTGGAACATTCGAGAAGGATGGCTCCTATCTCCGGATTTTCTTCGACGAGTTTTACTGCACGGCTGACTACTTCCTTCTCGACTTTCTCAGTGTCGAGGGCGCCCTTTTCGTCGAGAATTGCATATCTGAATGCCGGAGCGTCTTCGAGCCCCACAATCTGCAAGGCGCGCGTCGGATGCGGATAGGCTTCTTCCAGTAGTGCGGGCAAAAGGCGTTCCTTGTTCGCGCAGATCACGCCGATCGATGCGCTTGGCGCCAGTGTCGATGCAATGAAGGGAAGCTGCAACAGGCTCGACAGCATGACGGGGATATCGAGCGCAGCAGCGACTTCTCTTTGAAACAACAGCATATAGCCGCAATCGCTGGTAATGGCCTTTACGCCATAGTCACGAAGCTTTCGAGCCGCCGCGACGACCGCGCTCGCCATCGAGCGGTCTCCTTCATTGACAAGACTGTCGATTGTCACGTCGTAAATCGTCTCATAGAGAACGGGATATTGATAGGTGCAGGCGTTGCCGACGTCACCGGGAGGGAACGGATTGGAGCATGCAATCATCAAAATACCAATCTCATGACCGTAGCTTTGCGCATTCGGTCTGACTTCATAAATTGCCACCGTAAATCTCCTGGGGTTATTGTTTTGGGGTGTAAGACGAGACTTTGCTAATATCAGAATCCATTATAGGAGAAAACATCGAATGTCATCCGCAGAAGTTTTTGCTCCATGATTCCATGCGTTTGTAGACGAGGAGCCAAAAGTGAGCCTAAGGTGGTGACGATAGGTCACTTCTTTTTTAGTCATGTACGCGCCATAGCCAGTTCGATCATGCAGCCCGTTTGGGAGCCGGGCCGTGAACATCCATTTGTCCGCTCAATTGTGCAGCGTCTCATTGTCTTTCAGACAGGTACGCTCACGGAAAGTGCGCGTGCAGCACAATTACCCAATGATGTGAACGCATGTCCCTTGCGTGCGTCAAAACAGATACTGTCACCTACATTCAGCGTGATCGGCTTGGCTTCACACTCCTGATGAAACTGAACGGTGCCATCGAGAATATAGACGATATTTTCGTCGTCATGGCGGTCCCAGTCGTCGAAAGCCGAGATGTCGCGAGTATCGATTACAAATTCGACGATAACCAGCCTTGATGCCGGCACAAGGCCGGTGTTGATGGCTCGAAACTTGTATTGTGAGGAGGTATGGATAGTGCCTTGGTCCGAGTGGGTGAAAAACAGCTTGCCGGTTTCTTTTCTGCATTCGATCTCCAGCAATCGCGTCATGCTGATCCCGAACCCTTGAGCCAATTTGTTCAGCGCGTTGAAGGTCGGAGACATTTCATGGCGCTCGATTTTGGAAAGCGCGGAGCGAGACAGCCCAATATGCGAACTGGCCGTTTCCAGCGTCCAGTTGCGTTCATTCCTTAGCGCGCGGATCCGACGTGCCAACATTTTCGATGGCTGTCCTTCGCCGATGACTTTGGCTGCACTCTTTTCGGTTGCTGGCACATGCGTCTCCAAGCTGTGAATGATCGTCATGAAATCGCCCGGTGTCAGAAAATTTGTCCGAAGTCGTGACCGGGATCGGTGAAGCTTTGGGCTCGCCTTTGGGTTGATATTCGGCGCCGAGGATGCGCTGCTGCAAGCGCCGAGGTTTGATTTTCCGTCGTCTGATCCTTTAACCAGCAATCATAACCTCCAATTGCTTAAACACCGCTGACAGGCGTCGTCGTCGACGACGTTCTCACGGCGGTATTGGAACCGTTCTAGCATCTCGATCCCGCTTGCAGGTCGGGAAGTTTTAGCGTCAACTCGATTCTCGGTAAACCGATCTCGCCCTCGACGTTTTGCTTAGGTAGGATGCAAAATGTGATCTGCTATATGTTCACCGATCATCATCGTCGTCAGATTGAGATTGGAGCAGGGGATGGAAGGCATGATGGAGGCGTCGGCCACCCTGAGGCCCTCGACTCCTCGGACACGGCCCTCCGGATCGACCACTGCCATTGGGTCACCGGCAGCGCCCATTCGGCAAGTGCCACATGGGTGCCAATCGCCTTGCACCCCGGCCTTGATCCAATCCTCCATTGCCTGTTCATCGGCCAGTACCTTCTCCAGCGGAAAGCGTTTGTCGATTGCGGCTCCCAAGACCAAGTTGCGACCGACGCCGCCGAAATCCAGCAAGCCAGCGGCCATGCCACCTAGCATTCGGTTAAACGTTGTTTTTTGAGTGAGATTGCGCAGGGACGCTGCGTAAATGCCTGGCCAGAAACTATGAAGATTCTGGGAAACCGGTGATCCTTGTAGCAGCTTCGCAACGAAGTTAGCCGTTGACTTGAGCCGCTCCAGATCCCGCGAATCGGAAAGATAATTGAACGCGATAAACGGTTCGCGCGCGGGATCTGCGCTTTCCAGGCGGACCAGGCCTTTCGAATAGGATTTGTTGGGGCCGAAATTGACTGTGGCAAGGCGTCTTCCGAGCGGTGTGAACGCGAACCTGCCGGAAACGGTAAGCTTCATGTCGACGGGCGTACAATCCGGGTGGCCGGAACTCCAGCGCATATGCATGAGGAGACCATTGCGCACATAATCTGCGAGCTGTCCGTTGCTGTGCAGATGAACTCCGAATCCGATCAACGGATGGTCGAGCAGGTTTTCACCCACGCCGGGAAGATTTGCTAGGACGGAGATGTTTTTTTCTTTCAGATGCATTGCCGGACCGATGCCTGCACGCATCAGCAACGCCGGTGAATGGATCGCGCCAGCGCTTACGATGATTTCTTTGGCTTCGATCCGTTCGATTTTGCCGCTCCGTCGAACTTCGACAGCTACGGCCCTCAGGCCTTCGAAGACGATAGATTGGACTACTGTTTCGGGCATGATTGTCAGGTTCGGACGGCGGCGGGTCGACTCGTCGAGATAGCCTGCGGCCGAGGAGACGCGGTGATCATAGGCATTGTTGCGCCCGAAGGGAAAACAGGCATCCCCGGTTTGCTGGTGGCTATCGTCAATATAGGGAATGCCGTGTTCGCCAACAGCATCGCGGAAAGAGAGCGCGAACGGGCTCCAGTGTTCTGGGAATGTGCGGCGAACCGGAATGCGTCCGTTAGTTCCATTTAGAGGGGTCTCGAAATCGAAATCGCGCTCGATGCGTTTGAAATAGGGCAGGCACTTCTCCCACGACCAGCCCGTTGCCCCCATAGCTTCCCACTCGTCATAGTCGGCAGGAAGGCCCCGAATAAGGACTTGTGCATTGACCGTGGAACCGCCACCCATCACACGGGCCTGTTCGTAGCGCCGCGGCTTCATCGAGGATTTCACCTCGTCAGGAGACTTGTTTCCAAAGGGTTCAGTATAGGCCTTGAGTTCAGTCCAGTACCGGTAGGGCTGAAAATAGTCCGGCAGAAATGCATCGGAATAGACCGAACCGGGGACGGTTTCGGGCGGTGTGTCCGGTCCGGCCTCGATCAGGCAAACTGTTCGTTGTCGTGCGGCGGACAACCTGTTGGCGATGACGCATCCGGTGGAACCGCCACCGATAACAATATAATCGAAACGCATTAGCAATCTCCGTTCTACCATAGTGGAATACTGGTTCCGGCTTTTTGGTTGACTGATGTAACTCACGGATCCAGTGCGGGGAGTTTATCTGGTGTCTTCTAGGCCGCGGAAGCCTGCGGATATGAAGGTTACCAACTGGCGGATAACGTTCTCGTTGTCCTTGCCTTTCTGTTTAAAGCCAAGATCAAGCACATCGCGCGCTGCAGGATCGAGATCACCGAGAATCTGCATGATAGCACCACGGGCGAAATCGTAGCGTATCCCAACCTCATCCTCTGAAAGATGCGGCAATGCAGATCCCAGCGTATTCAAAAAATGGCGGTGGATGAGGTCAAACTGCTCAGCCAGAATCGTGTTTGTCAGAGGTTGCGGAAGTGCGCGGACCTGTAGGAGAAGCCGGACAGGAGACCGGCCGCCATATGTATCAACAGACAATTCCACCATGGGGCGAACCAACGCCTCGATAATCTCTTCGAGGGGTGGTGTTTGCCCTTTGTTTTTCTCAAGGCAGGCTTGGAGAGCCTTGAGTCGCGCATCATTGATAGGACGCAAACAGGTTCCCAGAACGGTTCGGGTCAACTCTTCCTTGGAGCGAAAGTAATAGTTGACTGCGGCGACGTTGGCTTTCGCTTCCTCGGTGATCTCGCGTAAGGTCGCAGATGCAATGCCGCGATCGGCGAAAATGCGAAGAGCGGCTGTCAGCAAACGATCCCGCGTGTCAGCATCCTTTTCAGGTCGCTTTGCAGCAATATGCTCCATCCCAGTCCTCCCTTCGATATGAGCCGGTTTGCCAATAAAACCGTGCTCATACGATTAAGCCTACTTATCAGGCATGTTTCCAAACAACAATTAATGCGATGTTCCAAAATGATTATCTGCCGGCATACTTCGCTTGATATTGAAGCCGCATGCTCCATGCGAGGGGAATTCAGCCCTGAGAGGTAAATCCGTCATAACAACTTTTCGGTCTGTTCGAGAATGAGAGCGCTCATGCGCTCGGCGATCATAATTGTGGGAAGGTTTGTATTGGCGCGCGGGGTGAATGGCATGACAGAGGCGTCGCACACACGCAGACCTTTGACGCCCATGACGCGGCCGGAAGGGTCAACCACAGCGCTCGGGTCAGCCTCACTGCCGATTTTGCAGGTTCCGGAGGCATGCCAGACACCGTGCGCCTTCTCGCGAACGAAAGCTTCCAGCAACTCGTCGTCCGCCATCATCGCTTCGACCGGGGCGTCTTCGGTAACGACATGTTTCAGAACGAGCCGCCTAAGCCAGGCCGGACCATCCAGCGTCGTAGCCAGCATTTTGGTCAACAGATAGTTCTTGTGGCTGACAACGCCAAGGTCGCGAATGCGTTCTGTGTAGCTGGTGGGAAACGGATCGTTCGCCACCGCTTTCATGGCTGGAGTATCATACAGTTTGACCAGAAGGCGCATACCGGCTTTCAGGCGTTCAACGTCACGATAATCCGAGAGAAAACCGAAATCCACACGCGGTTCGACAGCGGGAGACGGGCTCTCGATCGAAACGAAACCGCGCGAATGGGCTTTGTTGATCCACGTCATCAATGACCCGATTTGTTCACCTACCGGATGCCAGCCGGTTTTTGACACTGCGACCAGATACATGTCGTTGGACAGGCCACCCGCTGTTCCTGATGAATAACGCGCACCGACATGAATGTGACGGCGTTGGTTAGTCCGCGCCAGCCGCGCGTTATGATTGATGTGCGAAGAGATCGAGATTGTCGGATGTTCCTGAAGGTTACGACCGACGCCCGCGCGATCCGCGACCACATCGACGCCAAGCTTGCGCAGCATCTCGCCCGGACCGATTCCGGCGCGCTGCAGAATGGCCGGCGAATGCAACGCGCCTGCCGATATGATTGTCTCCCCTGCCATTATTCTGGCCGACCCGTGGAGAGTCTGGGCTTCGACCCCGATGATGCAATCATTCTCGAAGATGAGGTTCGTAACCGTCGTGTCTGACCAGATTTCCAAGTTAGGGCGTTGACGGGCAGCGTTGTCGAGGTAGCCGATAGCTGTTGAAACCCGGCGATCGTAGATATTGTTGATTGCTACGGGAAAATAGCCGTCCTCAAATTCTCCATTCTGATCCTGTAAGGCTTTAAAACCGATGTCGGACAACGCCTGAGCTGCTGCGGTGGTGAATTTGGGCCAGCAATTTGGATAAATCCGCCGGATCGGGATCGGTCCGCTTTGACCATGGAGCGGGCCATTGAAATCTATGTCCCGTTCGGCCTTTTTAAAAAAGGGCAAAACATCTTCCCACGACCAGCCTGTCGCGCCATTACTTGCCCAGTCATCATAGTCGGCGGGTGTGCCGCGATTAGCCTGCATATCATTGAGGCTGGAACCTCCGCCCATCAGGCGCGCTTGTTCATATCGGCGCACCTCGCGTTTCTTGGAATCGTTATGGGACGTCGCCTGCAGTGAAACACGCAGGTCTGCCCATACGTTCTTGCTGTTGAAGTAAGCCACGCGTGGATAACTGTCGAGAATGGAGGCCTCTACCGCGTCAGGCGGAGTGTCGCGCCCCGCCTCGATTAGTATGACCCGGTGCTTGCCATTTTCGGATAGCCGGCTGGCCATTACGCAGCCGGCTGATCCTCCTCCCACCACGACGAAGTCACAATGTGCAACTTTGTCCATCATCAATGCTCATGCACAAATTTGGTGACTAGGTAGGCATCCATACCCTCAATGCCGCCTTCCAGGCCATAACCGCTATCCTTGATGCCGCCGAACGGTGTTTCCGCAGAACTGGCTGCGAACGTATTGATGCCGACGACCCCGGATTTCAATCCTTTCACGATCCGTCGTGCGGTGCGGGACGATTCTGTCAGGGCATAGGCTGCCAAGCCGAATGGAACATTGTTTGCGGCGGTAATGGCATCGTCGAGTTCCTTGAACGGGGATATTGTCGCCAGAGGGCCGAAAGGTTCTTCCTGCATAACGGCGGCGTTGTCCGGAACATCGGCCAGCACTGTCGGCTGGAAGAAAAAGCCTTGTCCGTCAATCCGTGAACCGCCAGCCACCAGTTTTGCACCGGAGCTGACCGCATCGTCGACAAGGCGTTCAAGCGCCGGTGGTCTGCGCCGGTTCGACAGCGGCCCCATTTGGGTTTCCGGATCTCGGCCGTCACCAACTCTTATGGCACTTGCACGGGCTGCAAAGCCGCTGACAAACGCATCATAAATTCTCTGGTGCACGAAGAAGCGCGTGGCGGATGTGCAAACTTGTCCGGCATTCCGGAATTTTGCAGTGACAGACAGATCGAGTGCGGAATCCAAATCGATATCATCCATGACAATCACGGGAGCATGACCGCCGAGTTCCATGGTCAGGCGCTTCAAGCCATTGGCAGCCAGACAAGCAAGCTGCCTGCCGACCGGCGTTGATCCTGTGAACGACAATTTCGCGACAGATGATGAGGTCATCAGTTGGCTCGAAATATCCGCAGGGCGGCCGAACACGACATTGAGCACTCCCGCAGGAAGTCCGGCATCGTGCAGGCAGTGAGCCATAGCCAGCGCAGCGCCCGGCGTTTCTTCCGCAGGCTTCATGATGACGGTGCAGCCGGCAGCCAGGGCAGGAGCAATTTTTTTTGCGGCGGTTACAACCGGAAAGTTCCAGGGAGACAAGGTAGCAACAACGCCCACTGGCTCCTTGAAGGCAAGCATTCTGGTGTTGGTACTGCTGGGAATGATGCGACCGTACCCACGTCGTGCTTCGCCGGAGAACCAGTCAAAGACGTCGGCCGCCGCCCCGATCTCACCTTTCGCTTCTGCAATTGGTTTGCCGTTTTCCAGCGTCAGCATGAGGGCTATTTCATCCGCTTTCATACGGATCAATGTAGCTGCATCCGCTAGGACGCGAGCCCGTTGTACAGGGGCAGTTTCACTCCAGGCAGGCAAGCTGTGTTCTGAAGCGGCAATGGCGGCCTCGATGTCGGCGACGCTCGCCATCGGCAATTGGGCAAGTTGTGTACCGGTAGCGGGATTCACGATGATGTCATCACTATATTCAGCCGCTGCGCATTCGGCGCCGTCGATGAGAAGGTGAGGTGTCCTATACATGCTCTGAGCCATCCGTAAGGTTGTTTTAGTTGGTGCCGACGAGCTTTTTCATGCGCTCGAGTTTTTCGATCAGCAGCTCTTGCGAGGTCGCGAAGTTAAGCCTCACGAATCCTTCGTGCCGCGCACAGAACGATTCACCCGGACTGAATGCAATCCCGGCCTCCGCCAAAAAAACTTCGGCTGCGGGCCGTTGCCACCCTAGTGCATGGCAGTCGATCCAGAGGAGAAAACTTGCTTCCGGCAAATGGGCTTTAAGCCGCGGCATTTCTCTGGAGATGGAATCGAAAGCGATATGCCGATTGCGGTCGAGCAAATCGACAATCCGGTCAAGCCACGGCTGCCCTTCCATCCAGGCTGCAACAGCGGCATCAATCGAGATTACTGATGGCCTGCCAAGAAGCAGGCGCGGAACGCGGGCGTTGAACCGTTCATGCAGTTCCGGAGTACCAAAATGCATGATTCCGCAACGCAATCCGGCAATATTAAAGCTTTTTCCTGGGGAGTTGACTGTGACCGTGCGCGCCGCGACCTTTTCACTTAACTGCGCCATTGGTAGGTGTTTATGACCATCATAGACGAAGTCCGCGTGCACCTCGTCTGAGAATATGATCATGTCACGCTGCTCGGCTATGCTTGCGAGTTTCTCAAGCTCGCCGACGGTGAAAACGCGACCGGTTGGATTATGCGGATTGCAAAGAATGAGCATCCGCGTGTCGGCTGGGGCGTTCAGCAGGGCATTCATGTCGGGAACAAAGCCTTCCGCAGTTTCCACCATCGGAATTTCTGCAATAGACCGCCCCGCTTCCTCGACCGCCTCCCGGAAGGGGCCATAGCATGGCGTGTGAACCGCGATGTGTTCTCCGGGTTCAGAAAAGGCAAGAACTGCGGCGATTGTACCCTGAAGAAGGTCTGTTACCGCTTGGGTGGAAGTCTCCTGGATTTCCCATCCGTAACGCTCGAGCATCCGGTGTTTGAAAGCAGCCCCGATCTGGCGCTCGGCTGGCATGAGTGGACGGCGGGGATATCCATAATCCCGATTGAGGACGAGCTTGGTGATGGCATCCTGAAGCACATCAGGAGGAAGGAAATCCATTTCAGCGATCCAAGAAGGGATGATGTCGCTGGGATAGCGGCACCATTTCGATGCTGTCCTCGAAGCAAGGAATTCTTTTGTGAGCTCGAACTCGTTGAAATCAGTTTCTTTCACAGAAGAGCTCCATATCTAATTAAAATGGTGAAGGCCGCCTGGAACGACCTGATTGGGATTTTTGGTAGATCTAAAACAAACGCTTAAATCGGTCAATTGTTTTATATATTCCGCGGCTAACGGCTCTCCTTGGGGGGGAGAGGCTTGGCCCGACCGGTGGGCGCTTTAGAGGGGCGGCGAGTTCAGTGTATCGAAGGGCTTGACGAAATCCAAACAATCGTTTCAAATAATAGTATGAAACAGTCAAATGCTTTGGCGAAATTGTTGTTTCATATATCGGATGCCAAGGGTGGGCCAACATTGCTCAGCAGCCGATCACTCCGAACCGGGTTTCCCGGGGCGGTAATATTAAGGGGCAAGGATTGATAGCTGCGAGCTTCGTCCGTCTTAAAGAGGAGTCATTTGATGCGTCCAATGAGCTATGTCACTGGTGTTGCTGCGGCGTTTTTCGCTTCGGCGGCATTGGTCACGGGTCTGCAGGCTGAAGAGCCGATTCGTGGTGGAGAAGCCACGTTTCTGATGTCGCCAGCACCGCAGGTGCTTACATCCGCCATGACGACGGCGGGCGCGGAGCAGGTGGTGTCTGCGAAGATATCAGACAGTCTTTTCACCTACGATTTCAATCTTAACCCGCAACCGCTTTTGGCTAAGAGCTTTGAGGTTAGTGAGGATGGTCTGCGCGCCACCTTCCATTTGCGGGAAGGCGTCAAGTGGCATGACGGTGTCGAGTTCACTTCCGAAGACGTTGCTTACACAACCATGGAGATCTGGAAGGTTTTGCATGGTCGCGGTCGCACGATCTTTGCCAACGTCGAAAGCGTTGAAACACCTGACAAATACACAGCCGTATTCGTGATGAAGCGCCCGTCGCCAGGCATGCTGAAAAGCCTCGCCGCGCAATATGCACAGATCCTTCCGGCGCATATCTACAAGGGAACCGATCCCCTCACCAATCCGGCCAATCTCAAACCGATCGGTACGGGGCCATTCCGGTTCGTTTCTTTTCAGCCTGGAGATAACCTGGTGCTGGAACGCAATCCGGACTATTGGGCTGAAGGCAAGCCGTATCTTGACCGCTTGATCTTCCGCTTTATCCCTGATCCTGCAACACGCGCCGCGGCACTGGAGTCCGGCGAAGCCCATGTCGCGCCCCAGAATCTCATACCCATGGCCGACATCGAGCGCTTCGAGACGATGGACGAGTTCGAAGTGACCACCAAGGGGTATGAATTTCTGAACGAGATGGAAATGATCGAGTTCAACCTCGATGACCCTATCATAAAGGATATTCGTGTCCGTAAGGCTATCGCTCACGCCATCGATCGCGAGTGGATCGTCGACAACGTTATGTTCGGCTACGGAAAGCCAGCTACCACACCTCTGCATCAGCAGCTGGTTGAGCTTCATGATGACACAGGCGTGCCGCAGTATGATTTCGATCCGGAAAAATCAAAGGCTCTCCTGGATGAGGCAGGCTATACACCTGACGCAAACGGTGTGCGCCTGAAGCTCGTGGTTGACCCGCTGCCATATGGTGATCACCAGCATAGTATCGCAACCTATTTGCGTGAGGCTTTCCGCGAGGTGGGGATTGACCTTGAAGTTCGTGCCCAGGATTTCGCTGGCTACGTCAAGCGGGTCTATACGGATAGGGATTTCCAGTTTACGGTCAATCTGCTTACTGGCGGATCCGACCCGACCGTGGGTACACAGCGTACTTTCTGGGGCCCTAGCTACAAGATCGGCGTCGGGTTCTCAAACGGTTCTCACTATATAAATCCGGAGATGGACAAGATCCTTGAGGATGCTGCATCCGAGATGGATTTTGCCAAGCGCAAGGAGCTTTACCATGAGTTCCAGAAGCTGGCGATGGAAGATCTTCCCGTTTTGCCTCTCGTGGCGGTTGAGAGCACTACTGTTGCTTCAAAACGCTTGAAAAACCACTCCATCGACGCCAATGGCACTTACAGCAACTTTGCTGACGTTTGGCTCGCGCCGACCGAGTAGTTGATCTGCGGTGGGGCAGGCTGCTCTGGTAGCCTGCCCCACCCCCGCAGCCCCCTCAAAAAACTTTCCCGGTGATTTTCCTTCAAACACGAGGTCTCAAGTTGGACAAGCAGTTTTGGACCTATCTCGGATCGCGTGCGATCCAGTCACTGGTGATTATCACCATTGTCATCGTTGGGTCATTCCTTCTCCTGCATCTTGTGCCTGGCGACATGGTCGACGTCCTGGGTGGGCAACGTGGCGATATGGACGCAGAGATGATGGGCGACCTTCGCTCGCGCTACGGTCTCGACCGGCCGATTTATGTCCAGCTGGTCGAGTATGTCGGAAATATCCTACAAGGTGACTTGGGATATTCGTTCAGAAATTCGACCGATGTTCTCTCGTTGGTTGTGCAGCGTCTGCCCGCCACGATACTGCTTGTTGTCTGCTCCGTCGTCGTGGCGGTCTTCTTTGGCACGATGGCTGGGGTATTCGCAGCACGTCATTCCCACCGCCTGATTGATATTGTCATTTCGATGGTCGTGTTGCTGTTTTATGCGACGCCGATCTTTCTCACCGGTCTTGGCCTCATGATCGTCTTTTCGGTAAAACTGAAATTGCTACCGGTTGGTGGACTGATAACCGCAGGTTTTAGTGGTACCTGGTTCGAACTGGTTACGGATATCGCGACGCATCTCATTCTTCCCGTGCTGTCCCTGTCTCTCTTCTACATCGCGATCTACACGCGCTTGACACGCGCCTCTATGCTGCAGGTGCTCGAGCAAGATTATATCCGCACCGCTTATGCGAAGGGGCTGAGCACCTATAACGTCATTATCGGCCACGCATTGCGCAATGCACTTTTACCGGTTGTTACGATGGTTGGCTTGCAGATCGCCGAACTTTTCGGTGGTGCGGTACTGACGGAAACAATCTTCAGCCTGCCAGGTGTCGGACGACTGGCATACGATGCCGTCTTCGAGCGCGATTACCCCCTTATTCTCGGGGTACTCCTCGTCTGCTCCTTCATCATCATTTTGATCAACCTGATCATCGATATTATTTACACGCTGCTTGACCCGCGCGTGGAAATCAACCGATAGCGAGTATCTGACCATGTTGCGTCGTGTATTGCTTTCTCCAGCGGGTATGATCGGTTTAATCGGTCTACTGCTGATCCTCGGAATGGCGCTTTCCGCGCCGTATCTTTTTCCCAAAGGTCCCTGGGCTCTTGCTTCCCGTCCTCATTTGTGGCCGGGCCAGCGGGAAGGCTTTCTCTTCGGCACCGATGCATTTGGCCGCGACATACTTGCCGCCATCTTCTATGGCTCCCGGGTGTCGCTCTTGGTCGGTATCGTTGCGACATCATGCGCATTACTGGTCGGAATCACCGTGGGTGCGGTGGCCGGTTATTTCGGCTCGATCACGGATGCTGTGTTGATGCGCATTACGGATGCGTTCCAGACGATCCCGGGATTTCTCTTCGCGGTGGTTCTGGTTTCCATTCTGTCGCCATCGATCTCGACCATAATCTTTGCCATTGCGACAGTGTCCTGGCCACCTGTCGCCCGTTTGACGAGGGCCGAGGTGTTGAGGGTGCGCGAAAGCGAATTTGTGCAATCCTGCAAGGTCATCGGCATGTCAGCTCCGCGCATCATCCTGACGCAGGTCCTGCCGAACTCGCTTTCGCCGGTAATTGTTGCCGCCGCTGTTCTTGTGGCTACGGCAATTATTACAGAAGCCGGGCTATCTTTCCTCGGGCTGGGCGATCCGAATGTCATGAGTTGGGGTACCCTGATCAATATCGGTCGTGCTTCCATTCGTACCACTTGGTTCATCTGCATCATTCCTGGTATTTTTGTGGTGCTGACGGTTCTGTCCTTGAACCTGCTCGGGGATGCGATCAATGATGCCCTCAACCCCCATTTGCGGAGGCGCTAAGTGATGGTGGCTCAGGAAGAAACGCGAACTGCACCACCGTTGCTGGAGGTGGAGAATATGTCGGTTATCGTCAAGTTGACATCCAGTGAACGTGTGTCGGCTGTAGATAAGGTGAGTTTCAATGTAGGTGTCGGGGAAACACTGGGACTGGTCGGAGAATCCGGCGCCGGCAAGTCCCTCACGGCGATGGCGCTGATGCGTCTCCACAAAACGGAAGTGATGGATGTCACGGCAGACAGGATTAACCTTGACGGGCGTGACATCGTTCGCATGAACAGCCGCGAGATCAGAAGTATCCGCGGCTCCACCATCGCCATGATTTTCCAAGACCCTCTGACAGCGCTCAATCCGGTCCTAACGGTTGAGGCCCAATTGATGGAATCAATCCGGCTGCACAACGATATGTCGCGCGGCCGGGCGCGCCAACGCGCGCTGGAATTGCTCGACATGGTACAAATTCCAGCCGCCAAATCGCGTCTTTCCGAATATTCGCATCGTCTGTCGGGTGGTATGCGCCAGCGAGTCATGATCGCCATGGCGCTTGCCGGCAATCCCAAGCTGATCCTGGCTGATGAGCCGACCACAGCATTGGACGTTACGATATCCGCGCAGATTCTCGACCTTCTGAAGGAACTTCAGAAGGATTTGGGGGTAGGCATGTTGTTCATTACCCATGATCTGCACGCAGTTCGCACAATCGCTCACCGTGTCGCAGTTATGTATTCGGGGCGTATCGTAGAGACCGGAGATGTTTCAACGGTGTTCAGCAAGCCGAAGCATCCTTACACCGAAGGTCTGCTTTCAGCGCGCGCGCATGGCAGTTTTGTGAAGAGTGGACATCGCCTGCGCGAGATTCCGGGAACTGTTCCTGCGCCTACGGACCGGCCCCAGGGCTGTTATTTCGGACCGCGATGCAACCGCCGGTCTGCAGAATGTGAAGGGCGTTCGCCACCGCTTGAATATTTTGGGCATACTGGCATCGCTTGCTTTAATCCGCTTCAGAAGGGATAGGCAATGACCACGCGCCTCGAAATTACTGACCTTGTCGTACGACACAAGACCCGCAAGGGTACCGTCTATGCCGTTTCAGGTATCACTCTTGAGATCGGTGCTGGCGAAACTCTTGGCCTGGTGGGCGAATCCGGTTGCGGTAAATCCAGTCTTGCGCGCGCGGTCGTTGGTCTGAATAAGCCGACATCCGGAACGCTGACGATCAACGGCAATCAGATCGACACACGTCGCCATGGCCAAAGCGCCCGTGAAATTCAGATGATTTTCCAGGACCCCTACGGCTCGCTCAATCCGCGCCTGACTGTATGGGAACTGGTTGCGGAGCCGCTGAGGGTTCATCGCCTGCGTACCCGTGCGGAACGGGGGGATTGGGTGAAGGGGTTGCTGGATCGTGTCGGAATCCCGGAAACGATGCATGACCGGTTGCCTCACCAGCTTTCCGGGGGGCAGCGTCAGCGTGTGGGTATCGCTCGAGCGCTGGCGCTCGAACCCAAGATAATAATTTGCGACGAACCGGTGTCCGCCCTTGATGTATCGGTTCAGGCGCAGGTCCTCAACTTGTTGGTCGACCTGCAGAGCGAGCAGCAATTGTCCTACCTTTTCATCTCCCATGATCTGGAGGTGATCCGGTATGTGTCGCACTGGGTCGCGGTCATGTATCTCGGTGTCATTGTTGAAATAGGTTCGGTGGAACAGATTTGGACATCAGCCCTTCATCCCTACACTCGCGCGTTGATGCAGACGACGGACAACTCGGAGACGTTGAACGGGCCGGAAGTAAGGCTGAATAGCGAACTGCCGAATCCATTAGCGCCCCCTTCCGGCTGCCGATTTCGAACGCGCTGTCCGCTTGCTATTGAGCGGTGTGCGGACGAAGATCCGGCATTGAGGCAAAAAGGCGCAGACCACCGCGTCGCCTGCCATCGTGTTGACGAATGGGCTAACCAGGTATCGGCATCCGCTTGATCTTCAGAAAGAAGAAAAACATGTCGCGCATTCGTAACGTGTTTCCAACGCTGTCTCATTGGGGGGCTTTCGACGCCCATGTTGAGAATGGACGCCTGATACATGTCACTCCCTTCTCCGAAGATCCGCATCCCAGCCGCCTGATTGAAACCTGGCCGGAGATGATCTATTCAGAAAACCGGATCACCCGTCCTGCTATTCGCCGTGGCTGGCTCGATACAGTCGCCAGGGGGCGGCTTCATCCGGGAGTTGGCCGCGGGTCCGATGCATTCGTCAACGTGCCCTGGCATGAAGCGCTGGATCTTGTCGCTTCGGAGTTGGAGCGCGTACGCACCAACTATGGCAATGCTTCGATCTTCGGTGGTTCCTATGGCTGGTCAAGCGCAGGACGCATGCATCACGCCCGTACGCTGATACACCGCTTCATGGGGGCGATCGGTGGCTGCACCGGACAGGTCACTAATTACAGCTATGGTGCAGCCATGCGGCTGCTGCCGCATATTTTCGGTGATGACCGTACTGTGGCGGGGCCGGTAACAGACTGGAACGCAGTGCTGGAGCATTGCGATGAATTCGTAGCCTTTGGTGGTATCGCTGCCAAGAATTGGCAGATCCAGTCAGGTGGGGCCGGACTCCATCCGTTCGACGATTTTATGGCGGAAGCGTCAAGTCGCGGCATCCGTTTCACGAATGTTTCGCCATTGCGGGATGATGTTTCGCCCATCCTCAATCCTGAATGGCTGCAAATTCGCCCGGGTACGGACATGGCGTTCATTCTTGGCCTGGCTCATGTGGTGCATGCCAGCGGCGAAAGCGATATGGAGTTTATCAATCGGTATTGCGTTGGGTTCGAGCGCTTCGAACAATACTTGACGGGGAAGACAGACGGCATTGCTAAGACGCCGGAGTGGGCAGCGCCTATTACCGGCATTCCGGTGGGCACGATTGTCGCTTTCGCCAGAAAACTGATAGGCCGGCGGGTGCTTCTTAGCGCTTCGTGGTCATTGCAACGAGCTCAACATGGCGAGCAGTGCTATTGGGGGCTTGCCACCTTGGCTGCCATGCTTGGCCAGATCGGCCTTCCCGGCGCGGGTGTGGCTTATGGCTACGGCTCGATGAATGGAATGGGCAATCCGCTGTACCAAATGCCCATTTCGGGCATGCCCGCCATCAAGCAGCAGAACGATCTAAAAATTCCGGTTGCGCGTATCGCAGATATGTTGCTGAGTCCCGGCGAAACGGTGGAATTTGACGGGTCTCGTATCACCTATCCAGATATTAAGCTCGTTTATTGGGCAGGTGGAAATCCATTTCATCACCATCAGGATCTGTTTCGTCTCCAGAAGGCATTTCAGCGCCCCGAAACGGTAATCGTGCATGAGCCTTGGTGGACTGCGACAGCGCGCCATGCCGATATTGTGCTTCCGGCCACAACGACGTTGGAGCGCAACGATATTGGCGGGTCGTCACGTGATCCCTATCTCTTTGCCATGCACAAGGCGATCGAGCCCGTTGGCGAAGCGCGAGATGACTACCGTATCTTCTGCGATCTTGCTGATCGTTTGGGCGCCGGCGAGGACTTCCATATGAGCCGCAACGAAGAGGATTGGCTGCGCGATATCTACGGCCGTTTTTCCGAACGCATGTCAAAACGTGGATTCATATCCCCGGATTTCGAGACGTTCTGGAAAGCGGGGTATGTGCGCATCCCCGATCCGGAAGGCAGTTTTACGCTCTTTTCGGACTTTCGTAATGATCTGGATGGCAACCCTCTGGCGACGCCCTCTGGAAAGATCGAATTGTTCTCTGAAACCGTCGCCGCCTTTGGATATGATGAATGCCCGGGCCATGCTGTCTGGTGCGAACCGTCAGAGTGGTTGGGCGCGGATCTTGTCTCACGTTTCCCATTACACCTGATTTCCAATCAGCCAGCCGAGAAGTTACATGGTCAGATGGACGCCAGCAGCCTAAGCCGGTCGAACAAGATCGGCGGCCGAACCGGCATTCATATTTCATCGCCGGACGCCCAGGCACGCGGTCTGAAAGACGGTGACATGGTGCGCGTCTTCAATGAACGTGGGGCTTGCTTGGCAGGAGTTTGGATTTCCGATGGAATCATGCCCGGAGTGGTGTGCTTGCCGACCGGCGCGACCTTTGAGCCGATAACTGATGCAGGCGGCAGACCACTTGAAAACCATGGCAATCCGAACGTTTTGACTAAGGATGTCGGAACTTCGCGTTTGGGGCAGGGGTCAAGTGCGCAAACTTGTCTCGTGGAAATTGAGCGCTACAATGACGTAATCGAACCGGTTCGGGTTCTTGGTCAGCCCCGATTCCAAGAGGTCTGAACTTCAAAGAACTACATCGTTGCGCATCCATTCGGGCGCTTGGCGCCGAGGGCCTTTTACTCTGAAAGATCGGCAGTCAGGCGTCGGACCCAGTGCTTTGCATGCCCTTATGGCTTTCGGCCAGTTCGGCGACCGTTATCGGTCTTGCGGGGAAACGCAGGCTGGGGCGCTCCAGTGTAGCTAGGGGAAGTTCGCTTGCCAGCAGGCTGGTAAGTGACACAGTGCATTGCCGCCCTTGACAGGGCCCCATTCCGCAACGGGTCGTGACCTTAATGGCTCGGGTTCCGGTATTTCCTTGTTCAATCTTGCGACGTATAGTCCCGACAGTCACTTCTTCGCATCGGCACAGCATAGCATCGTCGGAGGCAAGGGTGGGCAAGAGCGTCGGAGCATAGACACTGTCAACGAAACGTCGGGCGGCAAGTTGCCTTTTGCGTTGCTTCAGAAGCGGCCTGATAGCCATCCCGTGTGTTTTCGCATCGATTCGACCCAGCGAAAATGCAGCTTCCAGTGCGGCAAGTTTTCCTGACAGGACAGCCTGGTAACCTCCATGGATTGCAACTGTGTCGCCTGCGGCCCAGACCCCATCAAGCCCTGCGACCTTTGTGGCGCCTTGAGTTTCCATTTCATAGCACTGGAGCCTGGAGTTCCATGTCGTGTTGGCGCCGAAGGAGACGGCAAGATTGTCGTTGGGCACAACGCCGTCATGTAGTGCGACGAGATCAACCGGCATCTCGATTGTGCGATCCTTGGTGCGGAATTGAATGGCTTCGGCGTGATCGCGGCCAATTATGGAAATATCGCGTGCTCCGGAGTAAAGCGGAATTCCGAGTCGCTTCACCCTAGCCATGAGCCGCAATCCGTCGACCAGAAATTTAGGATCAGAAAGAAGTCCGATTGCCAACGGAAGGGCGTTGAGAAAGCGGGACGCTGGGGTGGTCTGAATTATGGCTTCCGGCCTGGCGCCGGCTTCAACTAACTGCGATGCGCACAGAAGAAGTAGGGGGCCGTTGCCAACCAGAACGAAGCGTCCCTCCGGAACACAGCCGCTGCCCTTGATGAGTGCTTGCAAAGCTCCGACGGTAACTACGCCAAGCAAGGAATTGCCGGGCACAATTGCCGGGCGCTCCATCGAACCTGTTGCCAGAATGAGGGCATGGGCATTCAGGCTCCGCGCGCTGCCTCCAATGCTGTAAAGTAGACGGCTTTCTTCCCTTGCCCAGACCGCTGCACCTGCCAGGTGCGTTGCTCCGCTTGCCAGGAATGCCTGGGAGAGGGGGTGCCCCCATTTCTCGTAATTCAGCGTTGAGGGACGATTAATGCCCCGCAATATCTGTCCACCGGCTGCAGGCTGGTCGTCAAGAATTGCAACCGAAAGACCGAGTCTGCATGCTTGGACCGCCGCAGCCATACCGGCCGGACCTGCACCGATCACGGCGATATCATAGCTGATACTGCTCATATGTTACTGCTCCGTTTCACCGTCATGCCTTCGGCCACGAGGGTCAGACAGGCCTGAACATTGGTTCTTCCGTCGACGGTCATGGTGCATTCGAAACACGCGCCCATCAGGCAGTATGGTGCGCGCTTGGCGCCGGAAGGGGCGAGTCGCGTAAAGCGGACCCCGTGACGCAAAAGACATGCGGCAACGCTTTCGCTCTCGAACGCATTCAGCGGCTCACCTTCGAAGGTGATGGTGACTCGTTTGAGTTTATCGTTAAGCTGTCGGAACAACATGAAAACGCTCGTCGGAAAATGTGTTAACGGCTGCGGGCAGTTCGCCTGCCGCAATCGAAGCGCTGATGATTTTGGCGTGAATCGCGGTCAAGGTAATTCCGCTGTGGCATGCCACGGCATAGGCCCCGGGACACGTTTTTGAACTGGCGTAGACAGGCATTCCGTCTTTCGGCATCACCCGGATTGCACCCCAGCACCGCAGTATTCTCGTGGAGGCTAGAAACGGAAATTCCGTGACAGCGCGTTGTGCATGCGATGCTAACACCGGCAGGGTAGTTTGGGGGCTCTCTACATCCGTCTCATGACTGTTGCCGAAGATGATGCTGCCGGAGCGGGCTTGCCGCGTGGTAGGGGTGGGGTACCCGATCAGGGGTTTGAGCCTTTCGGTGACAACAATCTGTCCGCGTATCGGCATGACCGGAACCGTCATGCCGGCGGTTGCAGCGAGGTTTTGCGTGGCGAGTCCGGCCGCAATAACGACACGATCGGCGCGCAAGCTGAACCCATCACCATAGACGGTGAGATGTGAGCCATCCATGCCGACGCGGGTGGCTTTTTTGCCAGTAAGGATACGGACACCGAGTGCGGCATTGCGTTTCCTGAGAGCCCCCATCAATAGCAACGGATTGACGTGGCCGTCGGATGGGCACCAACTGGCGCCCAAGACCCGCGGACCTGCCTGGGGTATGCGTTCGCGGACATAGGCTGCGTCGACCATTTCCACGTCATTGTCCGACCCCAGTTGCGCCGCGACCCTATCAACCATAGCGCGCCGCGCCGCCATTTCAGCCGCATCTATGCAAAGGCTAAGGCCGCCGCGCTGTTGGTATTCTACATCGATCCCTGTGGTGTCTTCCAATTCTCGGGAAAACTCGGGCCACAACGACGCAGAGCGGCGCGACCATCGCGCGTAAGGCAGGTGATCAACTCCCTTGCTCTGGACCCAGATCAGGCCCGCATTTCCATATGAGGCGCGGCTGTCGGCGTCGTTGCCGTCGAGAACCAGGACCTCCATGCCGGTGGCTGCCAGGCCAAGCGCAATGGAAAGTCCGACAATTCCGCCGCCGATGATGATCCCGCGCGCTGACAAAATCTATCTCTCCGCAAGATAGTTGTGGGGCGCAACGGCTTCCGCAAGCCATTTCACCAATGTGAGGATGTCGAAGACTGGGATCCCGAAATGTGCTGCAAGGCAGGATGAATAGGGCGGCATGTTGGTGCACTCGAGCACGAAGGCGCCGATCTCTGGATGCCGCGCAACAAGCCGTTCACCTGCGTCAAGAACTTCCTGCATGAGAACTTGCGGATCAGCAGGTGTGTTGTTCGCGATCATGTTCCAGAACACGCCATCGCGCGGCAGGCCCTCAATGGCCACGGCATGTCGGACGCCGGCTGCTGCCATATGCCGGGATGTCAGCCGCGCTGCATCCATGGTGATGACGCCAACAGTTTTTTGCGAAGGCAGGATTCGATCGACAAGCGGTACCTGCAGAATGCTGGACGTTGCCACCGGCACTGGCAAAGCGTCTGACAGTTGCTCTTGATAGAGCGCCAGGAAGCCGCAAGTTGTGGAGACGGCGGCGCACCCTTGGGTCACCAATTCCTGCCCGGCGGTGATTAAGTCGTTGAGAAGTCCACTTGCTTCACCGTCGATGACCCGTAGCGCATCAGCGTTGCGGATTGTCCGGTAGATGACTGGGAAGTCCCATGTGAGTGCACTGCCAGCATCGCCGGGGATACGTTCGAACGACGTATCCAATATCAACATACCGATCGGGCTTCGCGACTGATCCATGCTCATAGCAAATGCTCAGGAGTTCGGCGCAAAATGCGCGAAAAAAATACCGGGAAGAAATTGCTTTCCCCCCGGCAGAATCTGCACTGGCAGGCCGCCGATTACTCGGCAGCGACACCAAGTGCTTGCTTGGGGAGGTTGTAGTTTTCGATCAGGCCCAGGGTGTTGGCGATCGAGATTCCGCGATCCAGTGCCGGACCCTGAAGTGCTGTCAGTGGACGACGAAGGTCTCCGGCGGGAAGGCCGATGGCGCGCATAAGCGATTTCACGGCGACCGGATTGACAGCCGAGTAAGTGTAATGCAGCAGCGGTAGGAGACGGAGGTAGCTTTCGCGGAAGGCCATGGCATCGTCACCGGTCTTCCACGGCTTCGACATTGCCGCGATCTCAGCGGGGGCGATGTTGCCGGTCATGTTGGCTGTCCCGTGGCCGCCGAGAGTCATCGTTGGTACGACAAGGCCAAGATTCGGGGAATCACAGCACATTACTGAGACGTCTGGATTGCTGGCGAGAACCTGACCGACCTGGCCGACGCGTCCTGTCGATTCCTTGTGAACCACATAATTGGGATGCTTGAACAGACGCAGGAGGGCTTCATGGCCGAGGTCGGTTTTGACACGCGGAGGGTTGTTGTAAATGCCCATCGGTAGTTCGACGGAATCTGCAGCTTCGAGGAAGTAGTCTTCGATATCGGATTCCGAAGCGCATATGTAAGCCGGTGCTGCAAGGATGGCGCCATCGGCGCCTTCAGCCTTGGCAAAGCGCAGCATCTCAATCGTGCTGGCCGTATTGCCGCCGGTGCATCCATAAAAGAGCTTCATGGCGCCGTTCTTCATTTGAGCTGTGCGCGAGACGATTTCCCGCCGCTCTTCGTTGCTCAGCATTGAGATTTCGCCGGTTGAGCCGAGAATCAGAACTGCCGATGTGCCGTTGTCGCGCTGAAACTTGAGAAGCTCTTCGAATGCAGAGAAATCTACGGTGCCGTCCTGATTGAATGGAGTGATGAGGGCGACAAATGAACCTTCAATCCGCATTTTCGTCATCGGTGACATATCCCTTCAATTTGCACCAAATATTTTTGGCGGTAATATCGATTGACTGATTAAAACATACATTTGAAATGAGCGTTCGTCAATCGCTGCATTGATCGCTTTCTCTCGCAACTTTGCCGGGTGATGTCAGGTTAACTGTGGCTGAAAGGTTTGCGGCTATTTCGCCGTCATGAGCAAGAGCCCAGTCAGCTACAAACGCCATCGTTTTCCTCCCGCTGTGATCGCCCATGCGGTCTGGCTGTATTTCCGGTTTCCGCTGAGCCTGCGTCTGGTCGAGGAAATGCTGTTGGAGCGCGGCATCATCGTTTCTTATGAGACGATCCGATGCTGGGCAAAGAAGTTCGGGCCAGTCTATGCTCGCCGCTTGCGTCGCAAAGCGCCCAACCCACCGGATGTATGGCATCTGGACGAGGTCTTGGTGACAATCGTCGGCCGTAAACACTGGCTCTGGCGTGCCGTTGACCAGGACGGCTATGTGCTCGACGAGATCGTCCAGGTACGCCGGAACACCAAGGCTGCCAAGCGTCTTTTGATCCGGCTGATGAAGAAGCAGGGAGGGGTACCCAAGCGCATCGTCACAGACAAGCTTGGCTCCTATGGTGCTGCACAGCGCCAGATCATGCCGGCGGTCGAGCATCGATCGCACAAGGGGTTGAACAATCGAGCCGAAAACTCGCACCTGCGGCTGCGAAAACGGGAACGGGTAATGCAGCGGTTCCGTTCGCCAGGCGCGTTGCAACGTTTCATCAGCGTCTTCTCCGCAATCCGAAATCTCTTCGTCCCAACCCACCTGAGAAAGACAGCCATCGACATCCACCTGCATCGTCTCAGGGCGTTCGCACTGTCTGACGTCAGCGCCCGTGGGACAGATTTGAGGATTTGAACAACGGAGGATTTCTGGTTCATCTTAGCGATTGGGAGATCGAGATGAGACAGAAACCTGAAACATCGAAGGACGCGGCGGACAA
>Ga0209344_10001834_pt1 | contig 25789 bp, 20 predicted proteins | sample Cruoilmetagenom6_FD_187293 | JGI IMG/M metagenome (GOLD analysis project Ga0209344, IMG submission 187293) | Oil polluted marine microbial communities from Coal Oil Point, Santa Barbara, California, USA - Santa Barbara Oil Seep Sample 6 (SPAdes)... | ecosystem: Environmental > Aquatic > Marine... | reverse complement strand
CCTTTTGAGAATATCCGGATCAATGGGGAGGAGGCGATAGTGATATTCTTCTACCTTTTTAAAATTACTTTCAAAAAAACTGTTTCGAATACTCTGTATGTTTACGGGCGCCACCAACAGTAAAAATTGATAGCTGTTTTCTATCTGTGTAAGCTCACGGTCCATTCTAAACACTTCCTTATGGATTTTCCGTTTTCCCAAAGCGTAATAACTGGCCAATTTACTGGAAGTCTGTACCCGTATAAATTCAAAAACCGATTGCTGAATAGCCTTAGCCACGCTCTCTTGGAATTGTCTAAAATAAAGTGGATATACCTCACCCTCGCCATCACGAAATACGGGGGGTACTTCTAAACCTATTAGGGTTCCACCGCAGTCTTTTATCTCTTCTATACTCATTAAGGCAGACTCGTTTTTTTGCTGCCGTTGTTTGGTTTGCTCTATCCTAGCATCTAACTTTTCGCCATAGGTTGTACCTTGAATTTTTTCAAGTGCCTTGCGAAGTACGTCCAAGGAAACCGGCAGTTTGTGCGAAGGTCCACGAATCACGAATTCGGTACTGCTTTCAGGCCCACTGTATATTTCCATAAGAAAAAAACTACCAAAACGGGCGCTCATCCTTTCGGTAAGTTGACTTATAATTTCACGGGAATACTCAAAATTATCTTCCCCAATAATCAGGTAGCTGGCTCCTGTTCGTGCTAGCCGTAAAGTTGCTTTGTCGTGGGGGCGTTTCCTATAAATGAGAAGAAAAGGCACATCGTGCTCCAAAAACAAAAAACCGCCATTTGGAAGACTCTTTACGGTACGTTGCCCGTCTGCAAGTTCTCCTATCAGTTCTTCTTTGTCCGTCACGGCAGTTGCCTTCATGAGTTTAATTTTTTCTCGCTTTTTATTCTTTTGTTGATGGGAATATATAAAAACCCAAGTGTAGCCATCTTGTTTTTAATATTATTTAACAAGGCATTAGGACAGATTTGTAAGTTTGAAACACCCCTTTGATCCTCCCTCAACAAGCTTGGGACAGGCTCTTCAAAGGGGAAATTTTTTGTTCAGGACAAGATATTTAAAAGGGGTGAGACGGTTTTTAATGCAAAGGTGGTTGGAAATATCCCCCTTATAGGGAAGTTTAATCTTATTCCTCGGAATCATCTATCTTTCCCTCCCTTTTATCCTTCCTATATTCTTTTTCCTGATTGGCATTGTTTTTTTCAGGATCAATGGGACGTTGCTCTGGTCTTGTGGGATCTTTTCTGTTTTCCATAATTATTTGTTTTAATAGGTGCTTGTGAATTATTACCTCAATCCAATTTTATAAATATGCTTAAAGCGGAGTCTGGGCTTTTTCATAAATAAGCTTTTTGTCTTTCAATTCATTCCAAAACGCTGCCGGGATTTTTATATTTAAGGCTTTTACATTATCCTGCACCTGTTCTATTTTGCTTGCCCCGGGAATAATGGACGCAAACTCGTCAGCCGCCAAAACAAAATGCATTGCGGCGGTTATTATATCAATATCGTGCTTTTTGGCAATGGCTGCAATTTTTTCACGTTTTTCTGCCATTCCCTTCGGTATGGTAGGCTTGTAGTTATAACGCTCCCTGCCCGCTATATAACCAGAATTGTAGCCTGCGCCTGACACTAGTTTTACTCCATGTTTTTTTACTTCGGGCAACAAGCGATCTACAGCCTCCTCGTGTTCCAGTATGGAGTATTGGGTGGCAGACAGGCAAATATCGGGATCGGCAGCTTCCATACAATCCAAGATAGGGCGTATTTTGTTAACCCCCATTCCCCAAGCTTTTATGATGCCTTGAGAGCGGTAATCGGAAAGCACCTTGAACGCTCCTTTTTTGGCTATTTCCATATGATACTCGTAGCGATCGCCCACTTGGTCCTCAGAAAGGTCGTGTACATATACAATGTCAATGGCATCAAGCCCCGTTCTTTTTAGACTATCTTCTATTGATTTCTTTGTGGCATCTGCAGAATAGTCGTGATAATAATCAAAAGCCAGCGGATTTTCCCACATGGTTGGCGGTACCTCTTCCTTGGGTACTTCCTTGAAAAGTCGCCCCACTTTGGTAGAAAACAAAAATTCAGATCTATTCTGTTTGCTTAGAAAATCCCCAAACCGGCGCTCGCTTTTGGTAAGCCCGTACCAAGGGGAGGTATCGTAATAGCGAATGCCCAAATCCCAGGCCTGTTGCAGAATGTTTTGGGCCTGTTCCTCTGTAATATTTTCAAAGCCTGTACCAATGGCCACGCCACCTAGCCCCAGTTTGTGTTTCTCTTTCATTTTCAGTTTTTCCATAGTTATAACTTTTATCTTCTAAAATAAAGATTCTGTTTTTTTCTGACAGTTAAGGAAAGGTTATAATCGGGAATCGGGAATCGTGAATCGTGAATAGTGAATGGTGAATGGTGAATTGTGAATGGTGAATTGTGAATGGTGAATGGTGAATGGTGAATGGTGAATGGTGAATTGTGAATTGTGAGTTGTGATTCGTGAATCGTAGGCTTTAAGCTTTAGGCTGTATGTTAGAAGGTTGAAGCTTTGATACATTTATGCTGTAAAACCATAGGGAAATAATACCCGATGGCGCTTACTGAAACTACCACAACCGGGACGGATTTCACTCTTTACCTCATAACAATGGGGGCGATAATACCGTATAGTTGACGGGCCGTAAACCTATGGTTTTTTCCTCTCAGGTTTTTATCAATCTTTAACGAACTGCTTATTCCAAATGTTATCTCCATCTGTAATTATGCACAAATAGTTGCCGGCCGTTAACGCTGAAAGATCAATGCTGGCGGATGCAATTCGGTCTAGGGAGCTATTAAAAACTTTTCTCCCAGTTATGTCATATACAGTTATTGATTGCAGTGGCAGATGGGACGGATTTTCAATTTGCAACAAGTCCGATACGGGAATTGGATATAGCATAATATCCTGTTCGGTTATGGGAACCGCCTGGTTGCTGAGTATACTATTGGTGATTCGAACAAAACTGCCTACGGAATGGGTATCATACTCGGTAAAAAGTCCGCCGGTAATCAACTTTCCGTCCGCTTGCAGGGCATTGGTAATTCCAATCTGCATTGAACCTAATAGGCCTTCGCCTGGATTAAAGGAACTGTCCAGACTTCCATCGGGTGCTAAACGAACGATGCCACTGTGTTCAGTTCCATCATACGATGGGAAAACCCCGGTGGCAAAACTGTAATCGCCTTCAAGCATCAGGAAATCATAAATTATGCCTTGGGTGCCGCTTCCCGGGTTGAAGGAAACATCTAGGCTGCCATTCGGTTCTAGCCGAGCAATGCGTGGCACTGGGGTGCCGTTAAAGATATTTAGGAACCCACCTATCAATAGCTTTCCGTCCGATTGTAGGCCGATCGCCCGGATTTCCTCATCGGCGCCGGTTCCGATATCAAAGGAAGCATCTAAGGAACCGTCTGTGTTAAGACGAGCAATGCGGTTTCGTTCCGTGCCGTCATAATGGGTAAAATAACCTCCTATCACCACCTTGCCATCGTCTTGCAGAACCCCCACCAACACCTCATTATCGGTGCCTGTGCCAGTATTAAAGGAAGCATCAATGGTGCCATCTGTATTTAGGCGCACAATGCCTTTGTAGGGTTGGGAATTGTATTCCTCAAAATAGCCGTAAAGAATTATCTTTCCATCGGGCTGCAGCAAAACCCCATATATACTATCATCCGCGGCATTGGCGGTATTAAAGTCGGTATCCAAAGTTCCGTCAGCGAGCAACCTTACTACACTCTGGACTGGCTGGCCATTGTAATCGGTAAATTGACCCGCCACAATTATTTTTCCATCGGGTTGTACCGCCAAGGCGTATATATCATTATTAAATCCGGTACCGGTAGCAAAGGTGTTGTCCAGCGTGCCATCATTGTTTAAGCGAACAAGATTGGAGACGGGCGTGTTATTGTAGAGGCTAAACTCACCACCAGCCATTATTTTTTGGTTCGGCAGAACTTTTATGGCATACACAAAGCCGGAAAAACCTGAACCTTGATTAAGTGAGGGGTCATAGGTGCCGTCTTGTGCGTTGGTTGTAAGGGAAAAGGAAAGTAAAAGGGAAAAAAGTATCAATAGTGTTTTCATGCGATGCGTTTTAAGTAATTACTTTTTTATACCATCGAAGCACGGCAGGAAATGTCATCAGTTTTTTTTGAGTATTGAGTATTGAGTGTTGAGAATGTGTAATTGTTTAATCGGGATTCGTGAATCGTGAATGGTGAATCGTGATTCGTGAATGGTGAATGGTGAATGGTGAATCGTGAATTGTGGAATTGGGGAATTGTGAAACGTTAGGCTTGTCACAACCCACTGCCGTGGAACTGTTAAATATGTAGTTATAGATCTAGCTCGATCACGTTGTACAACAGACTTTTTGAAATAAGTTGGGCAAAGTTGGTGCAGTCACTTTTGGCAAGTATATTTTTCCGGTGGGTTTTTACGGTATTTGGGGAAAGGTGAAGATTTTCGGCAATCTCTTTTGTGTTATGCCCTTGTGCAATGGCAGTAATAACCTCTTTTTCGCGAGGGGTAAACAAGCTGGTAAATGCAGTATCATCTATTTTTTTAGGGGGACTAAAAACTTCCTTGTCCAAGGGTAGATTATAATATGATTTGCCACCGTGCAGGTGAATGAAGGAGAGCGTGTCAGTCTTTGTGGTTCTTAAATGTGTAATATCGGTATGCACTGTAAATACATGCTCCACATCATTATTTTCCGATAATGTTAGGGTGGTACACTGCATAATCATAGTACGGTGCTTTCCTTTATGGTCCACCATTTTGTAGGGATATAGTATTTTATAATCCAACAGTTCATCAGGTCTTAAAAAGTTCACAAAAAAGTCCTTGATTATGCGTTCTTTCTTCTGTATAAGTTCAATCTCTTCGGGCAAGGCCTGTTGCAAAAGTTGCAACATATTAACATCTCCCGGCGCTATGCCCGTAAAATCAGTCACTGAATCGGAAATAAAATCAAGCTCCAGGTTGTGCATGTTTAGCACATAATAATACGATTCGCCCATGGTGAAAAAGGTAGCAAATCTATGCAGCTGCTCTTTTGTGGTGTATTCCTTATAGTTTTTTATTTTATTCGAGTATTCTGATTGCCAGAAGTTTACTACCTCTTTAAAATTTTGGGACATGATTTTTGGTGCTATCTATAGGTAACAATGTAAAATCGGAATTCTATTAAGAATCGATTTTCCGGTAAAAAAATAGAAATCCTTTAGCAAAAAACCTAACAGAATTACACTTTTTAGTAACATAATTTCAAAATTATGGGCTAAAAAAACCTGTGGTTTGAAGCACAACCTTAGTAAAAAAAGCAAATAATATCCCCAAAAAGGGGTATTGACTTTGCCTAAAAAATCCTGTTTGTTTGTAAGAGATAAAAAAGAATACCATGTTCAAGATTAAATTTTCTATAGTATGTATGTTTACTGCCCTTATAATGGCCGGCTGTTCCGACGATACTGATGAGGCTTCAGATCCAGAAAATTCCTGTGAGAATAGCGGGCTCCGAATAGAATCAATAGAAATTGAGGAAAACATGGCCACCGCCACGGCTACCGGCGGTACGCCGCCCTATGAATATGAGTGGAGTGACGGTACCCAAGGGAATGTATTTATTGGTTGGGCTGGCACCTATGTGTTAACCGTAACCGATAGTAAGGGGTGTACGGCCAGTAATGAGGCTTTGCTAGAAGGGGTTTATAACTTTGCTGGCACGTGGGAAATGGTAGTGTTTCAGAATGATGTTCCCGTAGGCGAGTATGTGGAACATTATAGTACAGATTGCCCAGATATTGTAGTTAATAAAACCTCCATGAGCGGCAGCTATGAATTTCAATTGGGGGAATATGAGGCTTTGTTTGAATATAGCATAACAGACAGCACCATTAATACTAACATTGAGTATAACGCAGATTGCGAGATTGTATCTGATTTGCCCGATACCGAGACCGAAAATACTGAAACGGGAGAGGGGGTTGTTTACTTTGATGGTAGCGATTTTGTATTGAACTACTTTAATGGCGGGGAAGAAACCGTGATTATTTTAGGCCAGGACAGGATAAAAATCGCAGATGAGGAATACCAGCGATTGTAACTAGCTAACCCCTCAATTTACACCCACAAATTCGTTTAGGACTTGTGGGTTTTTTTGTATTTCATATGACCAATGAGCAAACAGCGTGCCCTGAGCGAAGTCGAAGGGTCATTGCGAGCGCAGCGAAGCAATCTCCCCTTGCCGTCATTGCGAGGCCGATAGGCCGTGGCAATCTTTTGAGACTGCTTGTAACATCCCCCTAACCCCCTTCAAAGGGGGGATGAGCTTGACTACACCTAGGCAAATTAACTGGGTTGAATCTTCGATTTGCTTCACTTCGACAAGCTCAGTACAGGCAGTCGCTCCTTGGGTCGCTCCTTTGCAATGACGTTTCCAATGATGTGCAAAATCGTCATTGCGAGGCCGATAGGCCGTGGCAATCTTTTGAGGCTGCTTGTAACATCCCCCTAACCCCCTTCAAAGGGGGGATGAGCTTGACTACACCTAGGCAAATTAACTACGTTGAATCTTCGATTTGCTTCACTTCTACAAGCTCAGTACAGGCAGTCGCTCCTTGGGTCGCTCCTTTGCAATGACGTTATTCGGTCCTTGTTCGTCCTTTGTTCGAAGATTGTTCGAAGAAAGGACCCTCTATTCGAACAAAATACGAACAACGTTCGAACAACACTCGAACAAAGCACTTGTAAAACTAAAATTGCAACCGTTGGGATTTTGGTCAAAATCGGTCAAATGTTTACAAAAGAGGTCATTGGGAATCATTTGGTGCAAAATGTTATTAAAATGGGACGCTAGTGGTAAAAAATGTTTTAAAACTTTGCATTCACAACAAACAAGTTTTTAAACCTTTCCAAAACTTGCTCAATATTGCCTCAGCAAGTCATATTATTTCATTTGTAAATCTCGGGGTTAAAAAGGGGCTTACAGCCGTTCTAAATTTTAAAAATGCATCCCTAAAACAGCTTATTTAAAGCAATACTGCTCAAATGCAGTCAATACGTTCAGGGGTTTGGTTCACAGGAAATTGCGTTTTAGTTTAGCTGGAAATTCTTAACTGATTGTCTAATTTAAATTTAAAAATTATGGGTAAAATACCTGATGGAATTTTCGGAGGTTTCTCCGGCAGAGTAGGCAGAGTAGTGGGGTACCAATGGCGCGGCGAGGACTTGTTGCGCAAGGCCCCCAGAAAACGACCTAAGGGCTCGGGCACCGCAAGGCAACTGGAACAACGTGATAAGTTTGCCATGGTCATGAGGTTCTTAACCCCCATCCAAGATGTGGTGGGTGTGTATTTTGGTAACGTGTACCAATCAAAATCACGTTTTAACCTAGCCATGAGCTACAACCTTACCAACGCGATTGTTGAGGTACCCGGCGGTAGCTTTGCATTGGATTTTCCCAGGGTGCTCCTTACCAAAGGAGGGCTAAGGGGGATGGAGAGCGGCACCGTAGTGGCACGGGCCGGAAGGATCTTGGAGCTTAACTGGACGGACAACAGCGGGCAGGGCTCGGCAGCAGCAGATGACTTTGTGCTGGTAGTGGCATATTCTCCCGTGCAGGAATTGTTCCAGGTTTTTGATCCTGCTGCCCTTCGCAGTGAGGCCACCGTACAGCTTACTATGCCAACTTATTTTAATGGCGAGGAGGTACAGGTATGGGCAAGTATGGTTTCTGCAGATAGAAAAGTAGCGGCTATAAGCTCCTATATAGGAACGGCCGTTATTATCTAAGCGTGGGGCCTGGTTAAATAAAAATGGCGGGGATTATTGATCCTCGCCATTTTTTGTAGGTAATTTTTGGGATTTGGAGTCTTAAACTATCAGGGCTTAATTAAATTGGCTCTAAGCATCTTTTTAAGTTCCTTTTCTTGATAAAAATAAGAACCTCCCAATTTGGAATACGGAATTTGTCCCGTTCTGCGTAACCTTGCAATGGTGGATTTACTAAACCCAAACATTTCCATTACGTCTTCTTCCTTAAGAACGATTTTCTTCTTCCAATCCTTCCTAATTTTTTTTCTTTTTGAATCCATATCAAAAATATTTAAAAGTTAGCGGGGAGAATTTAATACCAAATTAAAAATATTTTTTGAATTAAAAAAAGGAAAAATCTTGGAAGACAATTCTTTGGAATTTGGAATTTGTTATTTGGAATTTGTTATTTTAGTATTACCCTCCTGGCATTTTATCGAGAAAGCATTTTTTATTGTTAAACTTTTCTGTGGTTTTGATATATTTGATCCTCTCCCCAGAAAATTTGTGGCCAATGCGGTTTCCCGTAGTGGGATGGATTAGGATTGTTTTATATTTGAAGAACAACAACCCACAGGCAAACGTCAAAAAAAAACCAATAATTAATAAATGGCATTATTTCAAACATCTGTATTAAAAACATACCTCGCTCAACAAGATAGAGCAATAATAGAAAGGACCTACAAAAAATACACGAAGTATTTCCACAATGCAACCATCCAAGAAAATATAAAAAACTCAAAGGAAGAGCAATATCAGGCAAAGTTTCTAGATGAATTATTTGTAAATGTGTTGGATTATACGCTTAATCCCAAGCCAGATTTCAATATTACTACCGAATTTAAAAATCAAAAAGGAGCGGGGAAGGCAGATGGCGCAATCTTAAAGGATGCCAAAGCTGTTGGGGTTATTGAATTAAAAGGAACCAATACCAAAGATTTAGAAAGCATCCGCAAACAGGCGTTTGATTATAAAGCCAACCAAAAAGGCTGTGTTTATGTAATCACTTCCAATTTTGAGAAGTTGCGGTTCTATATTAATGATGCTACGGAGTTTTTGGAGTTTAATCTGTTTCAATTAGCCCCAGAAGAATTTGCCTTAATGTACCTATGCTTACAAAAAGACAACATTCTTAACCATTTACCGCTAACCATAAAAGAAGCCTCACTAATTGAAGAGGAAAAAATAACCAAGCAGTTTTACAGTGACTATTCTGTTTTTAAACGCGAACTTTTTAGGGATCTTGTAAGACGAAATGCCAAACGTATTAAAACAGAGATGTCATTGCGAGGAGGCACGACGAAGCAATCCTTTGATGAAGACAATAGTAACGAACTAAAATCCCTTGAAAAAAATGTAAAACTATCCCTATTCAAGAAATCCCAAAAGCTCATAGACCGTTTCCTGTTTATTTTCTTTGCGGAAGATAGAGACTTGTTGCCACCAAACTCAACCATCCAAATTCTGGACAAGTGGAAAGCCGATATTGATTTTGGCGATGAGCGTCCATTGTACAACCTCTTTAAACAATATTTTCATTTTCTGGATGAAGGCAGAAAGGGCACAAGCTCACGAGCTGAAATCTATGCCTACAACGGTGGTTTGTTTAAACCGGATACTATTCTTGATAATTTGGAAATAGACGATGACTTGTTGTACAAGCACACTTACAAACTGGCTAAATATGATTTTAGTAGTCAGGTAGATGTCAATATTTTAGGCCATATCTTTGAAAACTCACTTAACGAGATTGAAAGCGTAAATGCCGAAATTGAAGGTGGTGAGTTTGATAAGCAAAAAAGTAAACGCAAAAAGGATGGGGTTTTCTACACGCCCAAATACATTACCAAATACATAGTAGAAAATACAGTTGGTAAACTCTGCCAAGAGAAAAAAGAAGCACTGGGCTTTAAGGAAGAAGTCTATTTCGAGGTAAAAAGAGGCACACACCAAAACACAAAAAAGCTGTTGTTAGAGGTGCTGGACAGCTACCGTGAGTGGTTATTGCAAATCACTATTTGTGACCCTGCTTGTGGCTCTGGTGCATTTTTAAACCAAGCTTTAGATTTTCTTATTAAGGAACACCGATACATTGATGAACTAAAAGCAAAAGTCTTGGGCGGTGGCTTAATATTAAGCGATATAGAGAACACCATTTTAGAGAATAACATTTATGGGGTTGACCTTAACGAAGAATCTGTAGAGATAGCCAAACTATCCCTTTGGTTGCGAACCGCACAGCCCCGCCGAAAATTAAACGATTTAAGCAATAACATAAAATGTGGCAACTCATTAATTGATAGCAAAGCCGTTGCGGGCGATAAAGCCTTTAATTGGCAGGAACAATTTCCTCAAATATTTGCAAATGGTGGCTTTGATGTAGTGATTGGGAATCCGCCTTATGTTAATGCAAATGAACTAAAGAAGGGACTTTCTAAAGACCAATATTCTTTTTTAAAATCTAATTATGAGACAGCTAAAGGAACAGTAGATTTATATATTTATTTCTTTGAAAAGGGATTAGACATAATTAATCAAAATGGTATTCTATCTTACATAACACCAAACAGATTCTTGTCAGCCAGCTATGGAAAGGCATTAAGAGAAATATTAGTTAATCGATATGAAATATTAGGCTTAATTGATTATTCTGACAAGCGAGTATTTGAAGATGCGAGTACTTATCCTGTTATTTCATTTTTAAAGAAAAAAGAGAGAGAAGACTATAAAGTAACAACAGGAGGTTTTGATGAAGTTTCAAAACAAATAATTGAAGCCAAATTTGATTCAAATAAACTAAATGTTTTAGAGGATTATATTTTAGGTTTTTTATTAAACGATAAATTAATAATTACTGAAAAAATTATTAATCAATCCGAAAGTTTAGAAAATGCAGGTAAGATTAATGCAACTTCTACAGCAAGTGAGGCTGATGATTATTCTAAACTTATTACTGAAGATGGTCACGGTTATAAATTAATTAATACTGGAACAATAGACCCTTATTGTACAACTTGGGGAATTTCTGAATTAATAGATAAGGGTAGAAAATTATTAAAACCTTTTTTACCCAAAGAATCAGAGAGCATTTCTGAAAATAGGCATAATTTATACTCATCGCCTAAAATTATTATTGCAAAAATTGGATTAAAATGTGAAGCTTTTTATGATAATAAAGGAGAATATTCATCTATAAATACTAACTGTATTCACTCATTTAGTGAAGATTATTTACCAGAATATGTACAATGCTGGATTAATTCAAAATTATATAATTATATGTTTGAATGCTTCTTTGATGGCTTAAGAATGTCAGGAGGTTATCTACTTTTTTCAGCACCAAATTTGCGCAATACATACATCAAGAGAATAACTATTGATAGGCAGAATCATTTTATTCAATTATCTCAAGATTTACAAAAGAAAAATACTGATTTAAATATTATGCTTTCACGCTTTAGTACTTTCTTTTCTAATAGCGTAGAAATAGAAAAACTAACCCGCAAACTCGAAAACTGGCACGCGTTAGACTTTGCAGATTTTATAAAAGAACTCAACAAAGCTATTAAAAAAGTAGGGGGTACACCACTTACCAAAAAAGATGAGTTTGAGTGGCTGGAACTTTTTCAGGACAACAAGAAAAAAGCCCAAGACCTACAAAACCAAATAAGCCAAACGGAAAGAGAGATAGATGAAATGATTTATGATTTATATGGATTGACCGAGGAGGAGATTGCTATTGTGGAGAGAAGTTAATTAAAAAGAAACTAATAGTTGAGTACTAAAAAATTCAAAATATTATCCATTGATGGGGGAGGAATAAAAGGTGTTTTTCCGGCTTATTTATTAATGTTAATTGAAGCTGAACTTGAGAAAAGAAAGGATGGAAAATCAAAGATATATCAACACTTTAATTTAATAACTGGAACATCAACAGGAGGTATAGTAGCTTTAGCTCTTTCTTTTGGAATTCCAGCAAAAGAAATATATGAGTTATACTTAAATAATGCAGAAAGTATTTTTGGTAACAAAAAAAGTTTTTTTAGTCAATTATTTTTTGCTTCGCATAGAAGTGGTTTTTTAGAAAAACTAATTCAAAATAAATTTAAAGAGTATAACAAGGGTGTTGACCCTAGACTCAAGGATTGTAAAACCGATGTTTGTATACCTATTTATGATCTAGTGAAAGGGAATCCAAGTGTTTTAAAAACACCGTATCACGAATCATTTACCCGAGATTTTCACATACCAGCTTTCCAAGCGGCTATGGCGACAGCCGCTGCACCTACTTACTTTAATCCCTATTCAAATGAGTATGTTGATTTAAATAATATAAAAAAATCATTTATAAATAAAGTTGATGGAGGCGTTATGGCCAATAATCCAACTTTAGTAGCTTTTTTAGAGGCTGTTAAGGCATTCAATGTTGATATCTCTGATTTAGAAATATTTTCCATTGGTACTGGTCATAAAAATTTCACGGATATTAATTCTAGAAAAAAATGGGGATTATATTACTGGATGAGGAAGAACAAAAGAAAAAGACTAATTGAATTATTTATGCAAAGTCAATCTCAATTGGTTGCTAATTACATGAGCTTATTACATAAAGGAATAGATAGAAGAGAAGAAGAGAATTTTATTTATGATAGGATAGATGTGGAACTAACAGAGGGGAGTCACTTGGAAATGGATGAATGTAACAAAAAGTTAATTTCAAATTTTGCAGAATTAGCGGCAATTGAATATCAATACAAAAGAACAAAGATTTTAAAAAGACATTTTTATTAATTATAAATAAAGTTATGGTTAATCAAACATTACTACAAATAGCGCAATATTTAGATATCTCGCCAACAGATTATAAAAAAGCTCAAGAACGATTTAGTGCAGTTAAAAATTGGCTTGACAATGGAGCATATAAGTCTGGCTATTCACCGGACGTATACTTGCAAGGCTCTTTTAGGCTGGGTACAGTAGTAAGACCATATCATAAAGATAAAGAGGGAAATTATGATATTGACCAAGTGTGTGAATTAACAAAATATAGTGAATCAAAATCTCCCAGAATTCTTAAAAATGACATTGGAGATAGATTAAAAGAAGATAGTGATTATGAAAGAATGTTAGAGAGGGAAGGTAGAAGGTGTTGGACAATAACATATGCAAGTGAAATTGGTAGACCGGGGTTTCATATTGATATTTTGCCAGCTTTTAAGTCTGATACAGGAACATTATATAATATCGACATTACGCACCAAGAGGAAAATATTTATAGCTGGTCTAGCAGTAATCCCAAAGGATATTATTTATGGTTTAAATCAAAAAATGTTTATTCCCCTAGCTTTATTGAAACACAAAGAAGTGCTATTTTCAATGCTAATAGGGAATTGTATGAAGGAAAGGAAGATGTTCCTAAACAGTTATTTAGAACCTCACTACAACGAGCAATTCAAATAATGAAACGACATAGAGATGTCCATTTTGTTAATAAAGATTTTAAACCAATTTCTATAATTATAACAACCATTACCGCACAAGTTTATAATGTAGAAAGTAATATAATTGAGATAATTGATGAATTTGTAAATTATGCTTTGAATCGAAATGAATTTTTAATTAAAAATGGTTATTTAAACAAAGATAATATACTGGATTATTCAAATGGTAAATGGATGATACCAAATCCTGTCGACTATGCAAGACCCGATGATGAAAAAGAAAATTTTGCAGACCGGTGGAATATGGATTCACAATTAGCAAACGCTTTTTTCGAATGGTGTCAGCAATTAAAAAGAGATATAGATAGTTTCAAGAAAAGTGGGCTTTCGGATAGCTTAAACTTAAAAATTAAATCCTTTGGAACTGGAGAAAAGATCGATAGAATATTGCTAAGAGAAACCGAGAAAATATTGGAAAATAGAATAGGTATATTTTCTTCTAATAACAGGGAGCTGTTGGAATTAATTCATTTAGGAATTGAAGGTAAGACTGAATGGGAACCAGTTAAGGAATTAGCCGAAAGATATTATCAAAAGGCAGATGAAGGAGAAAGTAAGGATGTGGCTAAAGTAAATTATTACCAAATTGCTAGACATAGAGGAAAGTCATTTAGTGAAGAGACAAGAGCAGATATTGTCGAAGTTTTAAGAAGAAACAGTAATTCGCCCTCTTTTGTTTTATGCTGTAACCTTTTACTTGGCTCTGCTACTCAACAGATGATAAAAGATTGCATGAAGGACTTTACCTCTGAAAATATTTTAGAATGGCCAATATTAAGATTATATAAGCATCCGTTTATTTTGGATTAAGCCCAGCTGGCCCCCGCTCCCGCGCGATTGCATCGCATGGCACTTTGAAAGTTACTAACTAAGTTTATTTATAAAAAATATAATAATGGCAAGATTTTTAAAAGGAAACGACCTTAACGCCGAGCTCGAAAGAATTTTTGAAACAGCCCAAGGTGATATTATATTAATTTCTCCATACATAAATCTGCACGACAGATATAAATCTTCCTTGCTTACAAAACTTCGTAATGATAGAATTAAAATCACAGTTTTGTTCGGCAAGAATGAAGAGGATATGTCTAAAAGTATGAAGCAGGAAGATTTCGACTTCTTTAAGCAATTCCCAAATATTGAAATATTATATGAAAAAAGACTTCACGCTAAATATTATGCAAATGAGTCTAGAGCAATACTAACTTCCATGAATCTGTATGGTTTTTCGCAGAACAATAACATCGAGGCTGGAGTATTGATGGAAAAAAAAGGTTTAGCTGCATTTACTAGTGCAAATAATTTAGATGAAGAGGCTTGGCAGTATTTTTCAACGGTTGTAGACCAAGCCGAGTTACTGTTTAAAAAAGTACCAGTTTATGAAAAAAAGAATATTTTAAGTTCAACTAAATATGTAAGATCAGAAATTGAAATAGATAAGCTTTCTGAATTCTTCAATAATAAGAATTATCAAAAAGTATATAAGAAAAACATTCCAACTCGGGGAGATAAAATTACTTCAAGTAGTACAAACACTACAGGTTATTGCATTAGAACTGGAAAGGAAATACCCTTTAATATTGAAAAGCCCATGGATTATGAAGCCTTCAAAATGTGGAATAAATATAAAAATCCCGATTTCCCAGAGAAATACTGTCACTTTTCTGGTGAACTTTCTAATGGTGAAACTAGTGTTAATAAGCCCGTATTAAATAAAAATTGGAAAGTCGCAAAAGAAAAGTTTAATCTATAAAGTTCCGCTCTCAAACGATTGCATCGCCTGGCAAAATAGTTTCTTAACTGAGGCCAAGATATAATTAATTAAAAAAAAACAAAGGAGTTTTTCAAGAAAGGAGCTTGTAGCAAGCTATGTAGCCAAGGTGGGTAGTGGAAGTCTGCACTATTCCCAAATTGCTGCGGAGTTAAAAGCCAAAAGAATATCCCAAGAAGAAAGCACGATTTTGTTAAGGCTTATCGATAGGGATTGGACTTCAAAGCGCTGTTATTGGTAAAACGTATATCCCACTTTCATAATTACCAAATATCATTATATTTGGCCTTTTACTCAATGGAAATAAAGCCTTTTTAAGTTTTGGGAATTTAACCATAACGCTTATAGGCATTGTTGAAAATATTATTGGGTTTTAAAACAAACAAGCTAACCATACATAGCATAAACCATACCCCAAATGAAAAAACCAATCAGCATAAAAACCAAGGCGCTTATTTATCTTGTTTTAATGATTCAGCTAGTAAGTGTGCAGGCCCAGGAATTTAACTGGGCAACCCCAGTAAGCGGAGATGGCTATGAATACGGTATAAAAATAGCAAAGGATGCTATGGGAAACACTTTTATTTTAGGCTATACCACCGAGCACTTTTTTGAGTATGAGGGAGTAACCTATGCTTCAAATGGTGACGGGGATGCATTTTTTGCCAAACTGGACCCTAACAAACAATTGGTTTGGATGCGACCGCTGGGTGCAAATGATGCCATTTATTATGATGAGGCGCAAGATTTGCATATTGACCCTTTTGGGGATATCTACCTAAGCATTAGAGCAACGGGTAGCAGCTTTAGATATAACGGGATGGTTTTAAGTGGCATAAATTCTATTGGCCAATATGGTGGGGAAGCGGTGCTGATTAAAGTTAATGGGGATGGGGACTATCTATGGCACGACTCGGGTACTGTAGGCAGCTCCTTTCGTGGTATTACCACAGATGTGGATGGCAATGTGTATACAACGGGGTATTTCCGCCAAACGATAACACTAGGGGGTAGCATTACCTTAACAAATCCTTCTAGTGGTACTACCACCGACTATCTTTTAGCAAAATACCAACCCGATGGAACTATTCTCTGGGCCAAACGTGCTGGGGGACTTCCGCACAATACCTTTGCTTATGGGCTTGATATAGAAATTAACCCCCAAACCAATGAGCTTGTTGTTTTGGCACTAGGGGAGGGCGAGGTGTTTTTTGACGGGGTGCCTATGCCCAGTAACGGACTTACCGATAATGCTGCCTTACTTATTTCCTATGAGCTTGATGGAATTCAGAATTGGATGCAGCTAGTGCTGGTCGAGGACAATTATGGTTATTCAAGTTGTACATCATTAGCTATCAGTGACTCGGGTATTATGGGTGTGTGTGGCACTACCGTGGGTATGGATCCCGAAGGATTGGTTGGGTTTTATAACAGTGACGGTTCCGTTATTTCCGAACATACCTATCCTGCACCTTATGACCTTAGGCTTTACTCCATAACTTTTAATGAATATGATATTGCATATGTATCAGGGTGGTGTCTAGATGGTGGTACCTTGGGGATAGCACCTGGAACGGTAACCCTTAATAACACCACAGGGTTTATAGTACGAATGGATAAGTACCAACAAGTGCGCTGGGTTACGGAATTTACAGGTTCTCATTTTACAAATTATATAGATTATAGCAACGGGGAGTTATTATATGCAGGTAGATTTGATGAGGAATTTATCTACAACTCAGGGCAAAACGTTCTAGTAAATAACTTAGGAGATGCTGTATATGCACAAATGATAGATGATTTTTTAGGTGTAGCAGAAAATATAGCAGATGAAATTGCTGTGTATCCAAATCCAACTTCAGGGGTTTTAATGATTAAAAGCAATGCCTTACAAAAAATTGAAATTTATAATGTGAATGGCGTTTGTGTAAAAACCACCGATAAAAACGAAATTGATCTAAGCAGCAATTCCCCTGGGATTTATTTAATAAAGATTATTACAGACAAGGGAGTAGCTACAAAAAAAATAGTCCTAAAATAAACAGCAAACATGCGGCCTTACAGCGCTAGGGCTACTGTAAATAACGCTTACACTTCCATCTAATACCTGGCACCCGTTTGCTAAGTGTTTGCAAATAGGGCATTTAACAGCATAGTTTTATTAACCTGTATAGTTATTTTAGAACAGGTAACACGATCACGATTCACGAATAACCATCACCCGTATAAAAAAATAAATAGGCCATGCCAAAGCCATAGTTTCTTTTAAAACCAATGGGCATATAATTTCCAAGGGCAACCCGATTCCATAATCCCCCAAAATTCCGTATCTTAAACCTTCACTTTTAAAATCTATGGACTATGAAAAAACTAATGACTCTCTTGGTTTTGGCAATGGCGTTCTCGGCTTTTGCCCAAAACAAGATCCTCCCAAAGGACATACAGATTAAGACCGCTGTTCTGGCAGCCCCAGAAATGTACCGCGAGGATGCCACAGTCTTGGGTTATAACGAAGAAGGCAAACTCGTAACCTTGCGCGAGGGTAACAACGGCATGGTATGCCTGGCAGACGACCCCAACAAGGCTGGGATAAGCGTGGCCTGTTACGCCGCCGAGCTGGAACCCTTTATGGCACGTGGCAGGGCCTTGACAGCTGAAGGAAAATCAAATGAAGAAAAGCAGGAAGCCCGAAAGCAGGAAATAGAAGCCGGCACGCTACAAATGCCTGCTGAACCTTCCATGGTATATATTTTGGCAGGAGAAGAAAACGACTATAGCGCCGAGACTGGCGAACTTCTTAAAAGCAAGATACGCTACGTAATCTACAAACCCTATATGACAGGCGAAAGCACGGGCCTACCCACAAAACCACAAGCCCCTGGGATGCCTTGGTTAATGGATGCGGGTACGCATAGATCTCATATAATGATTACGCCGGCAAATTGAGACGTGAGATGTGAGACGTGAGAAGTGAGACGTGAGAAGTGAGACGTGAGACGTGAGACGTGAGTGGTGAGCCGTGAGTGGTGAGTGGTGAATTGTGAGACGGTTTACTATTTTAGGTAAACTTCTTACTTCGTACTTCGTAATTCGTATTTCATAAATTTCCCTTATGTAATCTTTGTTACAGAACTTTCCATTTTGCAATCTTACCTTTGGTTCAGATTGTTCAAGTAAATTAAATAATCTAAAAATTATGAGCTACTACATTAGTACAACATTAAAAAACGCAACTTTTCAAGAGGCCATTGAAAAAACAACGGCAGCTTTAAAAGAAGAAGGTTTCGGTGTGTTGACCGAAATAGATATAAAGGCCACCTTAAAAAAGAAATTGGATGCAGACTTTTATAATTATACCATTCTGGGTGCCTGCAATCCGAAAATGGCGCATCAGGCATTACAGGCGGAAAATAAAATAGGAACCATGCTTCCGTGCAACGTAATAGTCCAGGAACGCGAACCGGGTATTATAGAAGTTTCGGCGGTAAATCCAGAGGCTTCCATGATGGCGGTACAAAATGATTCTTTGGCAGGCATAGCCAAAGAGGTTCAAGAAAAATTGACCAAGGTCATTAAAAGTATTTAGGAACTTTTCGTGGTTGGTTTGTTCCTAAAAAGTGCAGATCTATCTGGATGGTAAAAAGCACCCCGAGTGGGTGCTTTTTCTTTGGTAACATTAGTTACTGACTTGTCTGGATTTCTGAAGTATGTTTGCATCAAATTAAATGTTACAATGAAGATTAAAAATATAACTACACTAATAGCGATGTTGCCCACGCTACTATTTGCGCAGCAAACCATCCCCATTTCCAAGGCAGAAGTGCTGGAAAAGGTGGTTCAACAAAACAACAAACTGAAGATAGGCGAACAGCAGGTGCTTGCCGCCAAAGGCGATTACAACCAAACCAATGCGGTTTTCCTACCTAATATAACTGCGTCGCATACAGGAATGGCAACCACCAATCCGTTGATGGCCTTTGGTTTTAAGTTGAACCAGGAAATAGTTACCCAAGCCGATTTTGATCCGAATAAATTGAATAATCCTTCACAGATCAATCTGTTCGCAACAAAGTTTGAAGTGCAACAGCCACTTATAAATGTGGATGGCATTTTTCAACGCAAAGCCGCAAAAGCAAAATGGGAAGCTACCCAAATGCAGTTGGCGCGCACGAGTGATTACCTTTCCCTCGAAACCGAAAAGGCCTATATGCAATTGCAGTTGGCCTATAAAAGTGTTTCGGTTTTGGAAAACGCCTTGAAGGCAGCAAATGAAAACCTTCGGTTGGCGAACAATAGTTTTAAACAGGGCTATTTGCAGCAGAGCGATGTGTTGGCGGTGCAAGTGCGGGTTACTGAAGTAGAGAACCAATTGCAATACGCAAAAAGTAATGTGATCAATGCTTCGGAATATCTTGCGGTGTTAATGAATGAAGAGGTTTCCGGTGTTTTAAAACCAACGGATTCGTTGACGGTTGCTTCGGAATTGAATGCTGCCGAAACTCTTTCCAATTCAAGAGCAGACATTCAAGCAATGGAATTTGTCGCCGAAGCCTACAAACAAAATTACAAAGCCGATAAAATGACTTTTCTGCCAAGGCTGAACGCTTTTGGAAGCTACGAACTTTACGACGACCAGATTTTTCAGGCCGATGCCAATGGCTATCTGTTTGGAGCGGCCTTGACGTGGAATCTTTTTGAGGGCTCCAAACGCTTCGGAAAAACCCAAAAGAGCAAAGCCGAATTCAATAAGGCCAATCTGGAATTGGAACAATATAAAGCCGAAAGCCAATTAGAGCTGAATAAGGCAAAACGTATGTTGCTAGATGCAAAAAACAATTTAAACCTGACCGAGTTGGCGCTTGAACAATCAAAAGAAGCGCTTCGCATTCGTACCAACAGATTTAAGGAAGGTCTTGAAAGAACAACCGATTTATTGAGTGCAGAAACCCAATATTCACAGAAACAGTTGGAATATTTTAATACTGTTTTTCAGCATAATTATGCTTTGGCATACCTTCAATTTTTAACGAAGAATTGAAACCGAAACCGAAATCGATATCGAAAAATGAAAATAAATAATATCAAACAGGATTTAAAAAATATAAATATGAAACTATTATACACAAGTTTACTTTTTTTAGGGGTTTTGGGGCTTTCCAGCTGTGGCAATTCTTCCGAAGAAAAGCATACTGATAGTACCCCCGCTGTTCCCGTAACAGTAAACTCGGCAGCGGCAGAAAACAACACCCCGTTTTTAACCGCAAGCGGAAAGATAGAAGCCGCCAACAGCGCCACACTTAGTACGCGAATGATGGGTTTTGTGGATAAAGTTCACGTAAATGTAGGTGAAAAAGTTATAAAGGGACAATTGTTGGTGAGCATCAACAATTCAGATCTTTCCGCCAAGCAGGCACAGACCAGCGCAGGCATTACCGAAGCCCAAGCTGCTTTCAACAATGCTGAAAAAGATTACCAACGTTTTCAAAACCTCTTTGCGGAAAATAGCGCGAGCCAAAAGGAACTCGACGATCAACGCGCGCGTTACGAAATGGCAAAAGCCAGATTGGAAGGCGCAAAACAGATGAAGAACGAAGTGCAGTCGCAGTTTGCGTATGTAAATCTTCGTGCGCCCTTTAACGGAGTGGTTACCAATAAATTCATTGAAGCTGGCGATATGGCAAATCCGGGTGTTCCTCTTATTTCAGTGGAAGGCCCTGGCAATTTTGAAGTCACCGCTTCGGTTCCAGAGAGCGAGATTTCTAAAATAAAATCTGGCACTGAAGTACAGGTAATCGTAAAATCTTCAGATAAAATAATTCCCGGAACAGTTACTGAAGTAAGCTCTTCCGCAAAAAATACGGGCGGGCAGTATTTGGTAAAAGTAGTCTTGGATAAAACCGATGCAAGCATTCTTTCGGGTATGTACGCCACGGTTCAGTTTCCTATAGAAAGGAAAGCAGATGTTACCACAATTTTGGTGCCACAGGAAGCCTTAGTAAAACGCGGACAATTAACCGGGATTTACACCGTGAGCCAAAGCAATACCGCTTTACTGCGTTGGTTGCGATTGGGAAGAACGTTCGGCGATAAGGTGGAAGTACTTTCAGGTTTGGCAGCAGATGAAAATTATATTATTTCCTCCGAAGGAAAGTTATTCAACGGAGCGAAAATAACCATTAAACAATAGTCATGAAGGACGGATTAGCAGGCAAAATTGCCAAGTTATTTATAGGCTCGAAGCTTACGGTGCTGTTAATGATCGTGTTTATGGTCGTAGGCGTGTGGAGCTCGTTTTTAATACCGCGCGAGGAAGAACCACAGATTGATGTGGCAATGGCCGACATCTTTGTAGGTTATCCCGGCGCTTCACCAACCGAGGTAGAATCAAGGGTTGTAAAACCTTTGGAGAAACTGGTTTCCAATATTCCGGGGGTTGAATATGTTTATTCCACCTCTTCAAAAGAAGGGGCAATGGTAATCGTTCAGTTTTATGTGGGGGAAGATATAGAGCGTTCCTTCGTAAAGCTTTATAACGAAATGAACAAGCATATGGACCAAATGCCTCCAGGCGTTACCATGCCGCTTGTAAAACCCCGCGCTATTGATGATGTTCCGATGCTTGGAATCACACTTTGGAGCGAGAATTATGACGATTTTCAACTGAAACAAATTTCAGACGAGCTTACACAGGAAATTGAAAAAGTAAAGCAAGTTTCCGCCACTCAAAAAATAGGGGGTAGAAACAGACAGTTACGTGTTGTTTTGGATAAGGACAAGCTGGCTGCAAGCGGACTCGACTTTTTGGGCGTTGCCGAAATGATAAAGGCCAACAACCAGCAAATGAGCTCGGGCAGTTTTGATAAAAACGATACGGAGTTTTTGGTTACGACGGGAAATTTCCTAAAATCCGCAACCGATGTTGAAAACTTGGTGGTTGGGGTACAGCAGAATCAGCCCATCTATCTGAAGCAAGTGGCAGCTATTTTTGACGGGCCCGAAATCCCAAGGCAATATGTTTCCTTTGGCTTTGGTGGCGCGAGTGAAAATATCTCAAATTATCCTTCGGAATATCCCGCGGTCACCATTTCCGTAGCAAAAAGAAAAGGCGCAGATGCGATGAAAATTGCGGATGTGATTATCGATAAAGTAGATCATTTGCGAAGCAATCTGATTCCCGATGATGTTCATGTAGAAATCACCCGTAACTATGGGGAAACAGCTTCCCACAAAGTATCGGAACTGTTGATGCACCTCATTGGCGCCATCATTGCCGTTACCTTGGTGGTAATGCTCGCAATGGGCTGGCGCGGTGGTTTGGTGGTTTTTCTTTCGGTGCCAATTACGTTTGCACTAACGCTTTTGAGTTACTACTTACTCGATTATACGCTGAACAGAATCACACTTTTCGCATTGGTATTCGTAACGGGAATTGTGGTGGATGACTCCATAATTATTGCGGAAAATATGCATCGGCATTTCAAAATGAAACGCTTGCCGTTTAAGCAGGCCGCCATTTATGCTATTAATGAAGTAGGAAACCCAACCATTTTGGCAACGTTTACAGTAATCGCTTCTGTATTACCAATGGCCTTTGTTTCTGGACTAATGGGACCATATATGTCGCCAATGCCGATTGGGGCTTCCATTGCAATGATTTTATCATTATTTGTGGCACTTACAATCACACCCTATTTAGGTTATATTTTTCTTCGTGAAAAGGAGAAAAAGGGAAAGGCCCCGAAAGTGGAAAAACCTTTGGAAAGTACTTTCATCTACAGGATTTATTCAAAACTTGAAACTCCTTTAATCGAAAACAAAAAGACGCGTTGGTTGTTTTTGGGGATTACCGTCGTGATGCTTTTAGGATCTATAATGATGTTCTTTACCAAATCGGTTGCCGTGAAAATGCTTCCTTTCGACAATAAGAATGAAATGCAAGTAGTGATCGATATGCCTGAAGGCACAACTTTGGAACGCACCGCTGTTGTTGCGCGTGAAATTGGACAATACCTTTCAACACAACCCTTGGTAGTGAATTATCAAAATTATGTGGGTACTTCGGCACCAATAACCTTTAACGGTTTGGTGCGTCACTACGACCTTCGCGGTGGTAGTAATATGGCCGATATTCAGGTGAATTTGGTAGGCAAGGAAGACCGCAGCGAACAGAGCCACGACATTGCAAAACAGCTTAGGCCGCATATTCAGGAAATTGGAAGGAAGTTTGGCGCAAATGTGAAAATAGTGGAAGTGCCACCAGGACCTCCAGTATTATCAACAATCGTAGCTGAAATCTATGGCCCTGATTATGACCAACAAATAGAAGTTGCTAAAAAAGTTGAAAACATATTGAACGAAACCCAAGATGTGGTAGATGTGGATTGGATGGTGGAAGCAGACCAAATAGAATACGAATTCATCATGGATAAAGAAAAGGCAATGCGCTACGGCGTAGCACCACAACAGATTGTTTACACAATGAATATGGCACTTTCAGACAGGCCCGTAACCAATCTATATGCTGAAAACGCTTCCAATCAAGTGGGAATATTACTCGCTTTGGATGAAAAGGAAAAATCTACCATCCAGGATATTTCACAGTTGAAGATTGCTTCAAAACAGGGCAATATGGTTTCGGTGGGCGATTTGGTAACGGTGCAGGAAAGCACCCGTGCAAAAAGCATTTACCGTAAAAACCAAAAGCGGGTGGTTTATGTCTTGGCAGATATGGCGGGCGAGCTTGAAAGTCCGGTTTACGCCATTTTGGGAATGACAGATAAGCTTAACAATATAGAACTGCCAGCAGGTTATAAAATGAATGAACTGTATTTGCAGCAACCCGAACACGAAGATGATTTTACCGTAAAATGGGATGGGGAATGGCAAATTACACTGGAAGTATTCCGCGATTTGGGAATTGCCTTTTTGGGCGTAATCATCATCATTTACATCTTGATCGTTGGGTGGTTCCAAAACTTTAAGGCGCCTATAGTAATGATGGTTGCCATTCCGTTATCGTTGATTGGAATTGTGCTCGGCCACTGGATTATGGGCGCGTTTTTTACCGCAACATCCTTCATTGGAATGATTGCCTTGGCGGGCATTATGGTGCGAAACTCGGTGCTTTTAATTGACTTTATAAACCTGCGAACCGCAGAGGGAATTCCGTTAAAACAAGCCGTAATTGAAGCAGGCGCTGTGCGAACAACTCCCATTTTATTAACTGCGGGAACGGTGGTTATTGGAGCATTTGTAATACTATTCGATCCAATTTTCCAAGGGCTTGCAATTTCACTTATGGGTGGAACGATTGTTTCCACTGTGCTAACGTTGCTTGTTGTTCCGTTGGTTTATTATATGATTGAGCGAAAGAATTTTGAATCAATAGACGAGGAACCTGTTGAGGTAGTTGAGGAGGAGAAAGAATAAAGCTGTGAGTCGTTAATCGTAATTCGCGCGAAAAATAATTTCGACAGAAAATAAAAAATAACAATAATCAATAAAAAATAAATCCGATGAAACTATTGATAGTAACCGTTGTGGACGAATTTCAGAAAGACGTGCTACAACTTTTCAAAAAAGCCAATATTGAGAGCTACAGCGGTTCCGATATTGAGGGCTATAAAAACGCGTCCTCCTTTATGATGAATTCCAGTTGGTTTCCATCAGAAAAAGGAGGGGCGGACAGCAGTATGTTTTTCTCCTTTACAGAGGATGAAAAGATTGATTTGTTTTTCAGCTTAGTGGTTCAATTCAATGAAACGTTGGAAACCAACAACCCAATCCATGCGGTTGTGGTACCGATAGAACGGAGCATTTAAGCAATTAGCAATTAAACAAATAACAGTTAAGGGTTATCTGTTATTTAATTTTCACTAATCAATAATCACTAATCACTAATTAATAAACTTTATAGAAACTTAAATTAAATTATTATGATTAACAGATATATTAGGGCAATTGCCGGGACTTTTATTTTGATCAGCCTTCTTTTGGCTGTGTATGTAAATATTAACTGGTTGTGGTTCACAGGGTTTGTGGGCGCCAACTTATTGCAATCATCTTTTACAAAATGGTGCTTGATGGAAAAAATTTTAAAAAAACTGGGTGTTGACAATTGACAATATTCACTTATAATCAGGTATTGAGGTACAGGTTATGTTGAAATATGACCGTGGTCATTTTAAAACTGCTAATTGTGGGGTATATTTGAAAAATAGAAACCAATTGAAAAAATCATGACTATAAACATTCAATATGTGAAAATGCCTACCAGCGAGGCTATGAACGAATACGTAGAAAAGAAACTCCAAAAACTTGCCGATAAATATGAATGGCTCATTAGAGCTGAGGTAAGTTTTAAGATGGAAAACAACGTGTACGGCAAGGGCAATATTTGTGAAATGGAACTGAGTCTTCCGGGACCAAAAATCTTTGCAACATCAAAAGAAGCAACCTTTGAGGCGGCTGCTAAAGAAACAATTTCCGATTTGGAAAAGCAGCTTAAAAAGCGAAAGGCAAAATTCACAACCCATTAAATCCAATTAAGATGAAAAAAATAGTAGTTCCCGTAGATTTTTCCCGTCATTCCGAATATGCTATGGAAGTGGCCGCAAATATTGCAAAAAAACAAAATGCCGAAGTAAT
>Ga0209344_10001833_pt1 | contig 25814 bp, 23 predicted proteins | sample Cruoilmetagenom6_FD_187293 | JGI IMG/M metagenome (GOLD analysis project Ga0209344, IMG submission 187293) | Oil polluted marine microbial communities from Coal Oil Point, Santa Barbara, California, USA - Santa Barbara Oil Seep Sample 6 (SPAdes)... | ecosystem: Environmental > Aquatic > Marine... | reverse complement strand
TACCGTAGGCGGGTTCTTTCAATGCTATGCGGGGTCGGGCTCTTTTACCCGCAGTGGGTTAAACGCCACAGTGGGGGCCACATCCCCGTTATCGGGAATTTTTGCCAGTTTGTTTCTGGCCCTGATCCTGTTTTTCATCGCACCACTTGTGTCGTATATCCCAACGCCCGCTATGGCGGGTCTGATCCTTTTTGTGGCGTGGAAGCTGATTGACATAAAAGAGATCACGCATATTGCGACGTCTAAAAGCCCTGAAACGGTTATTCTGTTACTGACGCTGGCGGCGGGTCTTTTTGTTGAGCTGGATTTTGCGATTTATGTTGGTGTCATTACATCTTTATGCGTGTTTATTTATGAAAGCGCACATCCGGTTTTACCGATAACAGTGCCTGTTGTTTCACCTACGGGTGCACGCAAATTCCGTGACGCGGAACTTCACAATCTGGAGCAATGCCCGCAACTGGTGACGTTTCGTCTGGACGGTCCGCTTTATTTTGGGTCGGTAGAGCATGTGGAGCGTAAAATTAAAGAGATGCGCCGCAAAAAACCGGGGCAAAAGCATATGATTTTTTACCTTAAAGGTGTGGGTAAAATTGATCTGGCGGGGGCGGATTTGTTGATAGAGACAATTCGCGAAGTGAAATCCAAGGGCGGCTCTTTTCGCATTGTCGCCCTGTTCCCGCCGCTTATAAACAGTCTGCGGAAGCTTCATGTTATAGAAGAACTGGGCGAGGACCATTTGTTCAATTCCAAGGGCGAGGCGGTGTCTGATGCCACAAAAGATCTGGATCGCAAGATTTGTAAGGCCTGCCTGAGAGACGTGTTCTTGGAGTGCGATCCTATTCGTGACGAAGATGAGGATGCTGACTAATCGGTTCGCGGCCGTGGGCTAAGCATTGAGCAATTCTAAAATCTCTGCGTGCAATTCGGGTGTTGCGGCGGTCACTACGCGGCCATCTGATTGTAAGGTCAACGTTTCCCCATGCCAATCAGTGATCATTCCACCTGCCGCTTGGATCAATCCGACCAATGGCAGATAGTCGTAAGGCTCTAAATTGCAATCCACGACGGCATCAATTGTGCCCGCTGCGACCATTGCATGGGGATAGCAGTCATAGGCCATGCGCCTTGTGTGACCGGCTTTGCACAGGCGTGCAAAGCGGGCAGGGTCTGCGGCATTGATATTTTCGGCCTCGTTTATGTAAAGAATAGCCTTGGCCAACTCACGTGTTGTACGGCAAGATATGGCCGTACCGTTTCTGGTGGCGCCCAAACCTGCAACACCCACGTATGTTTCATTCAGTGCGGGCATGCGTACCAGCCCGATTTGCGGCACACCTGCATCGAGAAATCCCATCAACATTCCAAACAGCGGGCTGCCTGAGATAAAAGATCGGGTGCCGTCGATGGGATCGATGATCCACGACGCGCCTTTTAAGTCGCCGCTGATACCGAACTCTTCGCCAAAAATGTCGTGGTCGGGGAAGTTCTCTAACAATGCATCGCGAATAAAGCGTTCAGTGTTTTGATCGGCGATGGTCACAGGGCTGTCATCGGCCTTATCGGTGATGTCTAAAGCTGTGCGGAAATAATCCATCGGAATGGCGCTTGCGTCTTTTGCTATCTTGCTTGCCACATTGGAAAGGGCGGAAAGGTCATATGTCATTGCGTGGCATTTCGTATTTAGTAGCTGTTGCGCCTTTGTAGAGCAGCTTTTGTATGCGGATGCAACGTCAACAATTCCTCGTATAAAATGATTTATATTGCTTTTTATAGTGTGAATAGACAAGCATTGCATAAAAGGTAGGATTGCTATGCCCACAGCCAAACTGAAAAGTGCAATTGATTGTGCGATGCGACTTTCATGTTGGCAAGCCCCTGAGAACCCACGGGTTTTAGAAGGCGGTATCACCAATGTGAATCTGCTGATTGCCGATCAGGGTCAGGATTATGTGGTGCGTATGAGCTGGATGTGGCAACTGTTCGCATGCCTTGTACGGTCAGCCTTGCGCCGCTTTATGACCCGAAAATGAAACGGGTAAAAAGTTAGGGTTAATGATCCGGGTCATCAATGCTTGGGGTTGGCTTGGCAAGGCTTTCCAAGTCGTTCATATCAGTAATTATCACATGAGCCCCGCTGATTTTCACGCCGTAGGGTTGCAGAGCCTTTATGGCGCGTGACAGGTTTTCAGGGGTCATTCCCAGATAGGACGCCAATAGGCGTTTTTCGGTTTTAAGGTCAAACTCGCCTGTTTCACCGGCATAGATATTTTGCTTGATCAGATAGTTTGCCAAGCGCTCTATCGAGGTGCGCAATTTCAGGCCTTTGGAATTTTTGACAACCGTTCTGTAGCATTGCGCTAATTCGGTGACCACGGACCGGGCGAATATATTGTCTTTATCAAAGACTTTGCGCACGTCTTGTGAGGGCAGTAAAACCACACGTGATTTTTCCATGGTGCGGGCTGACATCAGATAAGGCGCGTCTTTGATTGTGGCGGCCAGGATGAATGTTGACATAGGGCGAACCGTAGCCATCGACGTTTCACGTTCATTCCATGAAGCAAACAACTCTACACAACCAGAGGCGACAATATGCAAGAAATTACTAGCTTCGCCTTCGGTGATCAACTCGACTTGTGCCGGGAAATTCTGGATATAAGCCCCACGCATAAGCGTGTCGAAATTACCGTTGTCCATGTTGTGAAACAGGGGCAGGTCTTTGATTTCCTGAAAATCAGAATCTTTCATAATGACACGCTTGCTAACCCCGTAGATTGATAATCATCAAATCTTATAATGCTAATTATCAAGATTGACCATAGGGTTTTGTAAATGCGGTGGCTACTTATATTTCAACTAATCCTTAAATACTTTAACCCTTCATTTATTTACTCCACATAATGCCCATTTCTTGATTTAGATCAAATTTTTGTTACCAAATTTACCCTAGTCACAGACCAAAGCCACATTTGGCTTTTGATTCTGAGCCGACGCTGTGAGGGGAAATCACTACAGGGCTGGGACAACGCGGACAAGGTGCCGCACATACTAGGAGTGATGAAATATGCATAATATTGACGGTGTCACCCCAGGCGATCAATACCGCGCGCTTGGGCTAAGTACATTGGCCTTTACGGTCTGTTTTGCGGTCTGGACAATATTTTCCATTATCGGGGTCAAGATCAAACAAGACCTTGGACTGTCTGAAACCCAGTTTGGTCTGCTGGTGGCAACGCCGGTTCTGACCGGCTCGTTGAGCCGTATTTTTCTTGGAGTTTGGACAGACCAATTTGGTGGGCGTATTATGCTGCCATTGCAGATGCTGATCACAGCCGTATCGGTCTGGTTGCTGGCGTCGGTTCAAACATACGCTGTTTTCCTGATGATTGCCCTTGGCCTTGGTTTGGCAGGTGGTTCATTCATCATCGGGATTGCTTATGTGTCCCGTTGGTTTGAAGCCGAACGTCAAGGTACGGCACTTGGTATCTTCGGGGCGGGGAACGTGGGGGCGGCTGTCACCAACTTTGGTGCACCGTTTCTGTTGGTTGCAGTCGGCTGGGAAGATACCGCACGTATCTACGCCGTTGCTCTGATCGCTATGGCGGTCATCTTCTATATCTTTGCCAAAGAAGACCCGGTGCGTGCCGAGCAAAAGAAAACAGGCGCGAAACCGGTTTCTGCCGCAAAACAACTGGAGCCTTTGAAGGATATTCAGGTTTGGCGTTTTGCAACATACTACTTCTTCGTCTTTGGTGCCTTCGTGGCGTTCGCATCCTTCCTGCCGCGTTATTACGTCGGGGCATACGGCGTTGCGCTAACCTCTGCCGGTGTGTTTGCAGGGATGTATTCACTGCCCGGTTCGGTCTTTCGTGCCCTTGGTGGCTGGATGTCCGATGTCTGGGGTGCGCGTTTTGTGATGTACCTGACATTCATCGTATCCCTGATCGTGTTGTTCATCATGAGCTATCCGGAAACCAGTTACGTGGTGCAGGGTATCCCCAATGCCGACGGTTCTGAACGGTTGATTAAGTTCAGCTTTGGCATTCCGCTATATGTGTTCGTTTTCCTGACTGTGATCCTTGGGTTCGTGATGAGCTTGGGTAAAGCGGCGGTCTATAAACACATTCCGGTTTATTTCCCGAACAACGTTGGTGCCGTGGGCGGCCTGGTCGGTATGATCGGTGGCTTGGGCGGGTTTGTTTTGCCTATTTCATTCGGCATCTTGCTTGATGTGTTCCATGTTTGGTCAGTGGTGTTCATGCTGATGTTCCTGATCGTTGCAGTCAGCACTATCTGGATGCATGCGGCTATTCGCAAAATGGATCGTGAAAGACATCCGGAACTGCGGGACAATACACATCTGTCAGATGTGCCGCACTAACTATCAAATTCATATTAATGGCGGGCTGATACTGGCCCGCCCCAATCTCACCAGAGGAGACGAAAAGTGGGACAAGATCTAAGAAACTACACACCGGATGACGAGGCCTATTGGGAGTCGACCGGGAAAGCGATTGCAACACGCAATCTGTGGATTTCCATTCCATCGTTGCTATGTGGCTTTGCGGTTTGGCTATACTGGGGCATCATCACTGTTCAGATGATTAACCTTGGTTTTGCCTTTGAAAAATCCGAACTCTTTACATTGGCCGCGATTGCGGGTCTGACAGGGGCTACACTGCGTATTCCGTCAACCTTCTTTATCAGGATTGCCGGCGGGCGAAACACTATCTTTTTTACCACAGCATTGCTGATGGTCCCTGCGATTGGTGCAGGCTATGCATTGCAAGACCCCAATACGCCGCTTTGGAAATTCCAGGTTCTGGCATTCCTGTCCGGTATCGGTGGCGGTAACTTTGCCAGTTCCATGTCCAACATCAGTTTCTTTTATCCGAAGAAAATTCAGGGCTATGCACTGGGTATGAACGCGGGTCTTGGGAACTTTGGTGTGACCACAATGCAAATCGTTATCCCGCTTGTTATGACATTTGGTCTGTTTGGTGGTGATCCGTTGATCCTGCAAAACACATCAGGTACACTAATAGGCAAAATTCCCGCCGGTACTGAAACATATATCCACAATGCCGGTTACGTGTGGCTTTTGGCCCTTATTCCACTGGCCTTTGCGGGTTGGTTGGGTATGAACAACATCCGTGATGAACATGTGTCGCCTGACATTCCCGGCCCAATCGGTGCGTTTGCCACTATCAGTGGCATGTTGATGGTTGGCTTTATCACAGCTGCTTTTGGCTTGTGGTTATTATTGCCGGCAAAAGTTGGCGGTTCCGGCTTTATGGTTTCAAAATGGATTGTGTTACCGATCGTTATCGCATTAACCGTGTTGTTGCTGAAAATGATACCGGGTGCTGTCGGGCAAAATCTGACACGCCAGTATAAAATCTTTAACAACAAGCACACTTGGGCAATGACCGTGATTTACACAATGACCTTTGGTTCATTCATCGGTTTTGCGGCGACATTTGCGCTGGCAATCAAAGTTGTTTTTGGCTTCCAACACGTCATGGTCGACGGTGTGATGACACACAATCTGGCAAACCCTGATGGGCCATCTGCCTTGATGTATGCATGGATGGGGCCGTTCATCGGTGCCTTGATCCGGCCAGTTGGCGGTATGATTGCCGATAAAATGGGTGGCGCGAAAGTGACGCAGATCATTTCTATCGTAATGGTTGCCTCTGCACTTGGTGTGGCTTACTTTTTGAAGCTGGCTTATGTTTCGGCAACACCGCAAGATTACTTCCTGCCGTTCATGGGATTGTTCCTGATCTTGTTTGCCGCAACAGGCATTGGAAACGGGTCTACCTTCCGTACAATCGCTGTTGTGTTTGACAAAGAACAGGCTGGCCCGGTTTTGGGTTGGACATCAGCGGTTGCTGCATATGGTGCATTCATCATCCCCAAAGTGTTTGGTGAGCAGATCAAAGCCGCAACACCGGAATATGCGCTTTACGGTTTTGCGATCTTCTACGGTGTTTGCATCCTGATCAACTGGTGGTTCTACTTGCGTCCAAACGCATACGTGAAGAACCCTTAATTTAAACAATTACTTTGTCCCCGGAACATAGTCTCCGGGGGCAGACATCCCGCATATAGGAGAGAAATCCATGAGCCACCTGTTAGACCGCCTTAACTTTTTCCAGTCAAAAGAGCTGGATCAATTTTCCAACGGCCACGGCCAGACCACACGCGAAAACCGCGATTGGGAAGATACTTACCGAAACCGCTGGCGGCATGACAAAATTGTCCGCTCTACCCACGGGGTGAACTGCACAGGGTCATGTTCTTGGAAGATTTACGTTAAATCCGGCATTGTGACTTGGGAAACCCAACAAACGGATTACCCCCGTACGCGCCCTGATTTGCCGAACCACGAACCACGCGGTTGTGCGCGCGGCGCAAGCTACAGCTGGTATCTGTATTCTGCCAACCGGGTGAAAAACCCGCTTATTCGCGGTAAGTTGATGAAAGCCTGGCGCAAAATGCGCGAAAACCTAAGCCCGACGGCTGCATGGAAAGCGCTGCAAGAAGACCCTATTTTACGGGCGTCTTATGTCAAAACACGCGGCAAAGGTGGCTTTGTGCGCGCGACTTGGGATGAGTCTGCCGAGATTATCGCGGCTGCAAACGCTTATACGGCAAAAACTTACGGCCCTGACCGCGTATTCGGTTTCTCTCCGATCCCTGCGATGTCGATGGTCTCTTATGCAGCAGGTGCACGCTACTTAAGTCTTTTGGGCGGTACTTGCATGTCATTCTACGACTGGTATTGCGATCTGCCGCCTGCCAGCCCGATGACCTGGGGTGAACAAACCGATGTGCCTGAAAGTGCTGACTGGTACAATGCAGGCTACTTATTGCTTTGGGGCAGTAACGTACCACAAACCCGTACACCTGATGCGCATTTCTATACAGAAGCGCGTTATCGCGGTACCAAATCGGCTGTGATTTGCCCCGATTATTCAGAAGCGGCAAAATTCGGTGATGTTTGGTTGGCGCCAAAACAAGGTACTGACAGCGCGCTTTCAATGGCAATGGGCCATGTGATTTTGCGTGAATTCCACCTTGATCGCCAAGCTGAATATTTCGAAGATTACACACGTAAATATAGTGACTTCCCAATGCTGGTGCGCCTTGAAGAAAAAGACGGCAAACTTGTTCCCGGACGCTTTTTGCGTGCAGACGATCTGCGCGGCAAGCTGGGTGTGAAGAATAATCCGGAATGGAAAACCGTTGCATGGGACAGCAAATCCAATTCGCTTTGTTCACCAAATGGCTCGGTTGGGTATCGCTGGGGCGAAGACGGCGAGTGGAACCTTGAAGAACGCGCAAAAGGGTCTGATGTTGAATTGCAGCTGTCCAATATTCTGGATGAAGACCATGATGATGTTCTCGGCGTTGATTTCCCTAACTTTGGCAATCAGGCAACTGAGCATTTTGTGAAATGTGAACACCCCGATGTGTTGACAAAGAACGTACCGGTAAAACGTATTAAATCAGGTAAAAACGAAATTCTGGTTGCGACTGTGTTTGATTTGTTTTGTGCAAACTACGGTCTTGATCGTGGATTGGGTGGCGACTGGGTTGCAACTGATTTTGCAACGGACGTGCCAAACACACCGGCATGGGCTGAAAAAATCACCGGTGTTCCTGCTGATAAAATCGTGGCCGTTGCCCGCGAATTCGCAAGTAACGCGGAAAAAACCCAAGGTAAGTCGATGGTCATTCTTGGTGCCGGTTTGAACCACTGGTATCACATGGATATGAACTATCGCGGCATTATCAATATGCTGGTGATGTGTGGTTGTGTCGGTCAATCCGGCGGCGGTTGGAGCCACTATGTGGGCCAAGAAAAACTGCGCCCACAAACAGGTTGGCAACCGCTGGCATTCGGGTTGGACTGGTCACGTCCACCGCGTCATATGAATTCAACATCCGCATGGTATGCGCATACGGATCAGTGGCGTTATGAACAGTTGGGTACAAGCGAAATTCTGTCACCAACAGCACCTGATGGTGACTGGGATGCAAGCCTGATCGACTATAACATCCGTGCCGAACGCATGGGCTGGTTGCCTTCTGCACCGCAGTTGAAAACCAATCCTCTGGAAGTGTCCAAGGCTGCGAAGAAAGCGAAAAAAGACATTCCTGCCTATGTTGCCGCGCAATTGAAAGCAGGCAAGCTGGAAATGTCTTGTGAAGATCCGGATGCGGAAGAAAACTGGCCACGCAACCTGTTCGTGTGGCGTTCCAATCTGCTGGGCTCTTCCGGTAAGGGTCACGAATACTTTCTGAAGCACCTTTTGGGCACCGATCACGGTGTTCTGGGTAAGGACTTGGGCGAAGAAGGCGGTCAAATGCCGAAAGAGGCCAAGTGGCATGAAGATGCACCCAAAGGCAAACTTGATCTTTTGGTGACTATCGACTTCCGGATGTCCACAACGTGCGTCTACTCTGATATCGTTTTACCGACTGCAAGTTGGTATGAAAAAGACGATATGAACACGTCTGACATGCACCCGTTCATTCACCCGCTGCAGGCGGCTGTTGATCCCGCGTATGAAAGCAAGTCTGATTGGGAAATCTTTAAGTTCATTGCCAAGAAATTCAGTGAAGTTTCCCCTGAAATTCTGGGTGTTGAAACTGATATTGTGCAACTTCCTATCTTGCATGACACACCTGCTGAAATTGCGCAGGATCAGGTTCTGGACTGGAAACGCGGCGAATGTGATCTGATCCCCGGCAAAACCGCACCGAATTATATTGCGGTCGAACGGGATTATCCGAACCTTTATAAAAAGTTTACCTCTGTCGGGCCGCTTCTGGATAAGCTGGGCAATGGTGGTAAAGGCATTAATGTCGACGCCAAAGTAGAGGTGCAACACTTGCGCGATCTGAACGGCGTGGTGTTGGAAGAGGGCATTTCCAAAGGAATGGCGAAACTCGATACGGCTATTGACGCCTGCGAGATGATCCTGATGTTGGCGCCTGAAACCAACGGTGAGGTTGCCGTAAGGGCTTGGGAAGAATTGGGCAAGGCCACGGGTCGCGAACATGCGCATCTGGCATTGCCGAAAGAGGATGAAAAAATCCGCTTCCGCGATATTGCCGCACAGCCGCGCAAAATCATCAGCTCGCCCACGTGGTCGGGGATTGAAAGTGAGCATGTGTGTTACAACGCAGGCTACACCAACGTACACGAGCTGATCCCATGGCGCACATTGACGGGCCGTCAGCAACTTTACCAAGACCATCTGTGGATGCGTGCCTTTGGTGAAGGGTTCTGTACTTACCGGCCTCCGGTCGATCTGAAAACCATCAATTCCGATATTAATACGGATGAGGGCGAGCCGCATGTGGTGCTGAACTTTATCACACCACACCAGAAATGGGGCATTCACTCTACCTATTCCGACAACCTGTTGATGTTGACGCTCAACAGGGGCGGGCCAGTGGTCTGGATCAGTGAAAATGATGCAGCGGTTGCCGGTCTGGTCGATAATGACTGGGTTGAGGTTTACAATGCCAATGGCGCATTAACCGCACGTTGTGTTGTATCGCAACGGATGAAAGATGGTTCGATCTTTATGTATCACGCACAGGAAAAAATCGTGAATACACCGGGGTCTGAGAAAACCGGGAACCGTGGGGGTATCCATAACTCGGTGACCCGTACAACCGTGAAACCAACCCATATGATTGGCGGCTACGCACAACAAAGTTACGGGTTCAACTACTACGGTACAGTTGGCTCGAACCGCGATGAGTTCGTTATTGTTAGGAAAATGCGCAAGGTTGATTGGCTTGACCGACCCGCGACAAACGTGGAGGCAGCAGAATGAGAGTTCGCGCACAAATAGGCATGGTATTGAACCTGGATAAATGCATCGGGTGTCACACATGTTCGGTTACTTGTAAAAACGTATGGACCAGCCGCGACGGTGTTGAATACGCTTGGTTTAACAATGTGGAAACCAAGCCCGGCACCGGCTATCCGACCGATTGGGAAAACCAGTCGCGTTGGAACGGTGGTTGGGAGCGTACCAAACGTGGTAAACTACAACCCAAGCAGGGTTCAAAATGGCGGATATTGGCGAATATTTTCGGCAATCCCGACCTGCCTGAAATCGACGATTACTATGAACCGTTCGATTTCGATTATGACCATCTGAAATCAGCGCCTGAAATGGAGGCGTTCCCGACGGCGCGTCCCCGTTCCAAGATCACCGGTGAACGGATGGAAAAAATCGTCAAAGGTCCGAACTGGGAAGAAATCCTTGGTGGCGAGTTTTCCAAACGGTCAAAAGACTACAACTTTGAAGGCATCCAAAAAGAAATATACGGCGAATATGAAAATACATTCATGATGTATTTGCCGCGCCTTTGTGAACACTGCCTGAACCCGACTTGTGTGGCCTCTTGCCCATCGGGTGCGATCTACAAACGCGAAGAAGACGGCATTGTTCTGATTGACCAGGAAAAGTGTCGTGGTTGGCGGATGTGTGTGTCCGGTTGTCCGTACAAAAAGATTTACTACAACTGGGAAAGCGGCAAATCGGAAAAATGTACATTCTGTTACCCGCGTATTGAATCCGGCAATCCAACAGTTTGTTCAGAAACATGCGTTGGCCGTATCCGGTATCTGGGCGTAATGCTTTATGATGCGGACAAGATCGAAGAGGCGGCAAATGCGCCTGAAACCACTGATCTATATGACGCGCAACTGGATGTGTTCCTTGATCCGAACGATCCTGCGGTTATTGAAGCGGCACGTGCCGATGGTGTACCGGAGGATTGGATTAAATCTGCGCAGGAAAGCCCGGTTTGGAAAATGGCGATGGATTGGAAGATTGCATTCCCATTGCACCCCGAATACCGCACTTTGCCGATGGTCTGGTATATCCCGCCATTGTCACCAATTCAAAATGCAGCTGAAGCGGGTCAAATCGGTACGGCAGGTGATATGCCGGATGTGCGTTCTTTGCGCATTCCGGTAAAATATCTGGCGAACATGCTGACTGCGGGTGATGAAGAGCCCATTGTCACAGCTCTGGAACGGATGTTGGCAATGCGCGCCTATATGCGGTCGAAAACCGTGGACGGCGTAATTGATGAAGGTATCGCGGAACGCGTTGGTCTGGACAAAAATCTGATTGAAGACATGTATAAAATCATGGCGATTGCAGATTACGAAGATCGTTTTGTTATCCCGACCACACACCGCGAGCTGGCCGAAGATGCGTTGGATTTACGCGGCGGTTGCGGTTTCACCGACACCAACGGTTGTTCAACGGGCATCAACAAAGGCTCGATGTTTGGCGGACGCAAAAAAGCGGCATTTACTATGCCGGAAGGAGCGTAAGATATGACAGATCGTACGTTAAAAGCGCTCTCGTTGATCCTGAGTTATCCAACGCTGGAACTGCAAGAAGCAATGCCTGAAATCGGCGGTGTTCTAGCTTCCGATACACGGCTTACGGGCGCGGCCCGTCGGGCACTTCGCCTGATTGTGACCGCGTTGGGTGAGCGTGACATCTATGCTTTGCAAGAAGCATATGTCAGTCTTTTCGATCGCTCTAAATCCATATCGCTTAACCTGTTTGAGCATGTTCATGGTGAAAGCCGTGATCGGGGCGGAGCGATGGTCAGCCTTGTGGAAACTTACCGTGAAGCGGGCTTTGACCCGATCAGCAGCGAGTTGCCTGACCATTTACCTGTATTGCTGGAATATCTTGCCATGCAGCCTGCTGAAGAAGCCAAGGATGTGTTGGCTGATGCAGCCCATATCTTTGAGGTTATCAGCACGCGTCTGGAACGGCGCGAAAGCAACTACGCTGCGATCTTTGCAGCATTGCTGCAATTGTCAGAGCAAGAAACAGACAAATCGGTTGTGGCAGCTTTGCTTGATCAGCCAGAGGACGATCCAGATGATCTAGAGGCATTGGACAAAGTTTGGGAAGAAAGCGAGGTCCTGTTTGGCCCCGATCCCAACGCCGGATGCCCGCAGGTTCGCGACATACTTGCGACTATGGACACGCCCGTAAATCCCGCACCGGTCAAGCCGGCTGCAGCCCAATAGTGGAGGCTTAAATGCATAATTTTCTTTTCGGAATATATCCCTACATAGCAATCTCGGTGATGATCTTTGGCTCTATCGCACGTTATGAACGGGATCCGTTCACATGGAAATCAAGTTCAAGCCAGCTATTGCGGCGCAAGCAACTGATTATGGGCTCGATCCTGTTCCATGTGGGGATACTCACAATTTTCGCTGGACATTTCGTAGGGTTGCTAACCCCGATCTGGATTTTCGATGCCTTGGGTATCAGTCACAGTGCCAAGCAAATTCTTGCGATTATAGCAGGTGGCGTTGCAGGCATCATGATGCTTGTGGGTGGTGTGATGTTGTTCCACCGTCGCTGGACTGATCCGCGTATTCGCAAAACCTCCAGTTTTGCCGACATCGGTATTTTGGCATTATTGCTGGCACAGGTTATGTTGGGCTTGGGTACAATCTTTGCTTCTTTGCAGCATCTGGATGGCCATGAAATGACTAAATTCATGTCTTGGGCACAAGGGATACTGACATTTGAAGAAGGGGCGGCGGACTATATAACCGATGTGGCATTGGTCTTTAAAATCCACCTGACTTTGGGGCTGACGATCTTCTTGTTGTTCCCATTCACCCGTTTGGTGCATATGCTGTCCGTACCTTTACGTTACATAACGCGTCCAGGGTATCAGATTGTGCGCTCTCGCCGTCAATCAACAACTAGGAAATAATCATGACACGTACGCTTTTCCCGGAAATCACAGTTAATGGCAAAGTTATTGATGCCGCAAATATCGCGACTGAATCGCAGAACCATTATGCCCCCAAAGGCAAGCCGGGTCTGGCTTGGCGTAAGGCTGCGCAAGCTTTGGTTATCCGTGAACTTCTTTTGCAAGAAGCACGGGACCGCAAGCTTGAAACAGAACCTGCGGACCTGGGTGATAAGCGTTTTGAAACAGCAGAGGAGGCCCTTATCAGGGGCCTTCTGGATACCGAGGTCATAATCGACCCGCCAAGCGAAGAGGCGGTAAAGGCTATATGGAATAAAGACCCGTCAAGGTTCCGCTCGCCACCCCTATGGGAAGCGTCACATATTTTATGCGCAGCTGATCCAGCGGATGAAGCCGCCTGCAAAGCCGCTTTGGCGCGGGCTACGGTATTGAACAAAATTGCATTGGAAAATCCAAAAGGGTTTTCAAAACTCGCAGCAGGCGAAAGCGATTGTTCTTCCAAGGATAATTATGGTGCCCTGGGCCAACTTAGCCCCGGCGATACAGTGCCGGAGTTTGAGGCAGCACTTGAGCAGCTTGCACAGGGTGAAATAACTACTGTACCTGTAAAAACGCGCTTTGGATATCACATCATCCGTTTGGATGCCCACGATCAGGGCAGGGTACTGCCATTTAATATTGTGCAACCACGTATTGCGGAAGCACTTGAAAAATCCGCTTGGGCGAAATCCGCACAGGATTTTACCAACCGGTTGGTTGCGACCGCTGATGTACAAGGGATTGAGCTACAGGCGCTTTAAATTTCTTATGGAGATCGGATTATGGCAGTTTTGCAAAGATTAGAGACATCTGGATGCGGTTGTGATGCCGCTGATATGACATCTGGTCTGGTGCCGATTGATAAAGCGCTGTCTATCGGGCTTGATCTGACAGAGCCGGTAAAAGAAACCGAAACACTGCCGCTTGTAAAATCACTAGGGCGGGTACTGGCAAAGCCCGTTTTAACCCAATCGATGACCCCGCCGTTTGATAATTCCGGTATGGACGGGTACGCGATCAAAGTCACTGATTTAACAGGGCAGGGGCCGTGGATTTTACCCGTGGTTGACCGCATCGCTGCAGGCGATAATCGTGTCGTTGATCTGGCGTCCGGTTTTGCCGCACGTATTTTTACCGGCGCACCATTACCCATAGGGGCCGATGCCGTTATCATGCAGGAACGCATAACCCATGCAGAAGGCAAGATTGCGTTCAGCCATCACCCGAAGGTAGGTGAAAATATTCGCCGTGCCGGTGAAGACTTGCCCCTTGGCGCTGAAGTTTTACCAAAAGGACATAAGATTGGCATGCGCGAAGTCGCAGCAACGGCAAGTGCGGGGATTGGGGACGTATCCGTCTACCGCAAAAATCGCGTGGCGCTACTGATGACAGGTGACGAGGTTGTTCCGGCGGGGCAGACTTTGGAATACGGGCAGATTTGGGACGTGAATACACCGATGATGGTCGCAGCTCTTAGCACGGCGTGTGTTGATATAGTCGCAATTGAGCGCGTTGAAGACAATCTGGAAGAAATGACAAAAGCTTTACAGCGTCTTTCGTCACAGGCTGATATGATCATAACCACCGGCGGCGTTTCTGTCGGTGAAGAAGACCACGCACATGGCGCATTACACGGCGCGGGCGGCAAAATTGCGGTGGCAGGCGTTGCCATAAAACCGGGGAAGCCGATTACCATTGGGCAGATAAGTAAAACGATCTATATAGGTTTGCCCGGCAATCCGGTGTCAGCCTATGTTACATGGTCGATTTTCGGGGCGCCTATCCTGGCGAAACTCGCGGGTGTGGATAATCCAATGGAAATGCGGCGTTACGTCGTTGCATCTCAGACGCTTGCCCATAAAACAGGGCGTTGTGAATACCGACCCGCCACAATCATCGGGCATCAGGATAATGGCATTGAAGTTGTCGAAGTGCTGCCTGCGATGCATTCTGCAAGACTTGGCCCATTGACAAATGCCGATGGTTTGATCTTGATCCCGGGTGATACAGAGGCAATAACCAAAGGCGGCTTGCTGGAGTTTTTGCCGTTTAACAAGACTTGAATATTTAAGACGAAAGAGAACCACATGAAGATCGCGTACACAATGTCACCCAACCCGGGCGATACAGATGAAATTTTGGCGCGTCTTGCCGCAAAACTTGCGAAAAGCGGCCTGCGTACTTGCGGTATTGCACAGATAAATACCGCAAACACAGATTGCCAGTTTCCGTGTGATATGGACGTTCAAGTACTGCCCGACGGCCCGACCATCCGCATTTCCCAATCCCTTGGGCGTGAAGCGAAAGGATGCCGTTTGGATCCCGCCGCGTTAGAGGATGCTGTGGCTACTGTGAACACCCGGTTGCAAAATGGTGCCGATGTTCTAATTTTGAATAAATTCGGCAAGCATGAGGCCGATGGCAGGGGTTTTCGCGATGTGATCGCAGAAGCTTTGTCACAGGACATTCCGGTTATCACTGGCGTAAACAAGCAAAATCTAGATGCCTTTAATGAATTCACCGGTGGTATTGCCGTGCAAGTACCCGCAACGATAGATGAACTGTCAAACTGGCTGGACAGCGCCAAAATACCGTCCCCGGTGCTCTGATCTATTGGTGCATAATTTAGGGTTTTCGCCCGTTATGAACTTTGCGCCATGCCCACAACAGGCCGACGATCAGAAATGGCGTTCCCCAAAAAACACCAGCGCTATAAAAATATTCCGAAATATTTTCCAAAGCAAACATCATGTTGTTTTTAAACGTGGTAAACGCGGGATATAAGCGCCAACGTTTTGTTGGTATACGCGGTACTCTTGCCCAAACACTTTTATCATGCGCTTTTCCTCATAATACCCGCCGATCACCATATAAATGCTGTACATGACAGTATAGATAATGTTGTTCAAAGACGGCCCGCTGGTCAGCAAGAATAACAAACCGCCCACCAACATCGGATGGCGCACCCAGCGATAAACGCCGTTAACCACAAGCCGATGCGTGCCGAATAATTCCATAATATCCGATTGCGATTGCTTACCGTTAATCAATATCTTCACGCCCTCTGTGGCTTGTTTGAAGCCAAGAAACTCCAGATAATTACTTTGTATAAAAGCTGTGTAGAGCAGGGCAATCGACCCCAGATGCGCAAAAATAATCGTATTCCATAACCAATCAGGGTAGGCGATTAACCAAATATCAGATTGTGGATTCCGCACCCAATGCAATGAAGCAATGCCATAATAAAGTGCCCAGTAGCTAAGTCCGCAGTAAATCAGACGCCAGAAATAATCGACGAACAACTGTCCGGTAATTTGCGCCAACGCCTTTTTAAACGGCTCGTGTGCGCATACCGAATGCAGAACGGCAAAACCGGTAAATGCTACCGCCGCACGCCAGTAGTCATCGAATAGGTGCGCCAACGCCAATTAACTGCCGTGGTTTGCTTCGTAAACGGCTATGGCTTGTTTCAGGTCATCATATTCTTCACAACGCGATTTGCATATTTTTTTTAAAGTTGCCAATTGGGTTTTAGCTTTTGACACCTTATCAGTTTGCAAATATAGCTCGCCCAGATATTCATTGGCACCGCGGTGTTTAGGATTGATTGCCAGTGCCTTTTTGTAAGCGGCCAGTGATGCATCGTATTTCTTCAGTTTTCGGTTGCTAAAGCCCAGATAATTCCAAGCATCCGCATTATTTGCATCTCGCTTAACTTCTTTATTCAACAACTTTACTGCTTTTTTATACTTGCCAGCCTTGACCGCTTTTTCCGCAGCAGCATAGCTCGATTGGCTTGTTGAAGGACTTGAAGAACTGCTACTCGATCCAGCCGCCATAGCGGTTGTCGATATGCCCATCGTCATTGTCAGAATTAACAGATATTTAAGAAACATGGATACTACCTCCCGTCATATCTTCATTGGCGACAGTTTTAAATAAGAGCGCCGCTTCTTTGATTATATCACATTTACCTGTTGTCACTCATCACGAGTTAGTGAAACTATTTCTGCTAAGCGCCGTATAACATATATTATGTTAACTTAACGCCGCCAAACATCGGAAGCGTTAAGTGTTTTCTCGGGTATACTACTTACTTTGTAATAATCTCAGGCCCCATAACTGCATTGGGCAGAACGGTTGATATCCAAGGTATGTAAGTAATCATAATCAAGAATACGAACATGATGGCCAGGAATGGCAACGCCGCGCGGACAACACCCATCATAGACATGCCGGCAACACCAGCGGTGACAAACAGATTTAATCCAACCGGTGGCGTGATCATACCTATCTCCATGTTCACCACCATGATGATGCCCAGATGGATAGGATCAATCCCCAACTCCATTGCAATCGGAAACACCAGCGGTGCAACGATAACCAACAAGCCGGATGGCTCCATAAACTGTCCGCCAATCAACAAAATCACGTTCACTATCACCAAAAACATAACCGGCCCAAAACCGTAACCCAGCAAAGTATTGGTGATCTGCTGCGGAACTTGTTCATCTGTTATCACATGTTTCAGGATCAGCGCATTTGCGATCACGAACATCAAGGTGACAACCAGTTTACCTGCGTCTAACAGCGTGTGGATCGTATCTTTATGCCAAATCGCTGTGATCAAAGTCTGCGGTTTTTGCATTATACTGCTTTGTGGGCGATCATCCGTTGCGGCCAATGGGCCCATATCGCGGTAAATATATGTCGCAACAATAAACGCATAGACCGAGGCAACTGCCGCCGCTTCGGTTGGCGTGAAAATAGCACTTGTCAGCCCGGGTACTCCGTAAATCCCGACCATAATAATTGCAATCAACATCAAACCCCAGAAAGCGTCCTTGAATGAGCTTGCAACCTCGGTCCAGCCTTTCCAGTCACCAGACGGCATGTTTTTGACCCGCGCCATTACATAGATACCGATCATCAGCATTGTGCCTGCCAACATTCCCGGGATCACACCGGCCAAAAACATCCGCCCTACGGACACTTCAACAGCAGCTGCATAAACCACCATCACAATGGATGGCGGGATCAGAATGCCCAATGTGCCTGCGTTACAGATCACGCCTGCGGCAAACTCTTTTGTGTATCCGACTTCACGCATTGCTGCGATCACAATGCCACCAATGGCCACAACTGTTGCCGGTGAAGATCCTGAAAGAGCCGCGAAAATCATACAGGCCATCACACTGGCAATCGCAAGACCACCGCGTAAATGCCCGACAATTGCTATGGAAAACCGGATGATCCGCTTTGCCACACCGCCTGTCGACATAAACGACGAGGCCAAAATGAAAAACGGAATAGCCAGCAGCGTTGAATGGCCCTCAAAGGCTTCAAACAGTGTTTGCGCCACTGACGCCATAGAGCTGTCAGAGAACCAAAGCAGGAATAAAATTGAAGACAGGCCAAGCGATACGGCGATCGGAACGCCGATCAGCATAAGTCCAATGACCATGACGAAAAGAAGAAGAATATCCATTTTTAGTGCTCCTCTTCGCTTTGCGCGATCCGCTTGGCGGCCTCTTCAACATCGTCCTCGGCTTCATGGCTGACGATAATCGTATCGATTTCTCCCGCCCACATCGCCAAAGCAACCTGACAAAACCGAAATAACAGCAATGCCATGGACAGTGGTAAGACCATATAGGGGATGACTTTGGGCAGCTTTTCATAAGCTTCGCCATCATTAAACACAGTAGACAGCCATCCTAAGAAGAATGGGACAGGAATATCCTGAGTTTCATACCAACCTTGTCCGCGAAAATTTTCAACAAAACCGGTTGGGAACCACCGGCCTTCGGTGGGTGGCAGGTTGGCGTACGGTGCCCAGTAATCCCATGAGCCTTTCAACAAAAGCATCGCATAAATAATACAGGCTAATACTGACAACAAACCCAGTATGCGCCGAGGATTTGGCCGCACCATATTGATGATCGCATCCACGCCCAAATGCGCGTTTTTCTTGACCGCATAAGACGCGCCAAGCAAGACCAGCCAGGCGAACATGAAAACGGTCAGTTCCAGTGCGAAGAATAAATTTGAATTGAACAGATAGCGGGCGACTACATTGGCAAATGTCAAAACTGTCATCAAGCCAAGTAATACGGCGATAAGTGTTTCTTCAATGCGGTCCATAAATGATTTCATATGGTCCATGTCATCCCTCCCCTGATTTTTTGTATAAATCTGGCGTGGCTTCGTTTAAAGCCACGCCATTTAGTATATTTATTACTTAGTTGGTTGCAGCATTGATTGCCTGTGCCGCTGCGATATTGTCAGCGCCTACGTCGCCTTCAAATTTCGCCCAAACAGGTTTCATTGTATCAACCCAAACTTGGCGTTGATCCGGTGTCAACGTCACAACTTTACCACCTGCGGCAACAATTGCATCTTTTGCAGAGTTGTTCAAAGCTGTGGACTCTTGGTTCCGCGCCGCGGTTACTTCACCCACGATTGCTAAAAACTGGTCACGAACGCCAGCGTCCAGACCGTTCAACCAGTCAACATTGGTCACCAACAAGTAGTCAATGATGCCGTGATCTGTGTTTGTCACACCGTCTTGCACTTCGTAAAACTTCTTACCGTAGATGTTCGACCATGTGTTTTCCTGACCGTCAACAACACCTTGTTGCAATGCGCCGTAAACTTCGGAAAATGCCATTTTTTGCGGGCTGCCACCGATGGCTTCCATTTGGGCAACCAAAACATCAGATGATTGCACGCGGAACTTCAGACCGTTTGCGTCCGTTGGTTTGACCAAAGGCTTATTCGCTGACATTTGCTTCATGCCATTGTGCCAGTAAGCCAAGCCCTGCAAGCCACGTTTTTGCATGCTGTCCAGCATAGCTTGGCCGGAGTCTGATGCTTGGAATGCTTCAACAGCGTTAATGTTTTTAAACATGAACGGTAAATCGAAGATGCGGAATTGCTTGGTGAACTTTTCGAATTTTGACAATGATGGTGCAGCCAGTTGCACATCGCCTTGCAACATTGCTTCCAGAACTTTGTTATCATTGTACAACGTAGAGTTCGGGAAAACTTCCATACAAGCTTTGCCGTTCATTTCTTCATTCACGCGTTTTTCCAGCAAAGACGCCGCAATCCCTTTTGGGTGCTTGTCCGTATTGGTCACGTGGCTGAACTTGATGACGATTTCGCCATCATCACAAGCAGAGGCTGATGCCACGCTTGGTACGGCGATAACAGCTGCCATACATGCTAATTTTAGAAACGATTTCATTGTTTTCTCCCATTAATATATCCGGGCAATTGCCCACATTATGAAATAAACAGCCTCACTTGTGTTTTAGCAAAATAATAAGCACAAATTATTAAAACCGTTATCAATCAGTGTATTATGATTTCGACATATGCACAATATTGGCTGTGTGCGAATATTCACACAGTAATTCTTGCTTATTCCACACAGCACAGGCTAGGTTTTCAAATGTTAAATAACTTGCGATTCGCATCAAAAATATGAATTTTTCACATCTGAAATACGCGATTATATATGTCTGCGCCGCTTTTGTTATTTGCGGCACAGTTTTTGCTTTTTCATATCAAAACAATCTTAACCAGCTTAACCAAACAGGTGCTGTGCGTATCGAACAGGCACGCGACAGGCTTTTAGGACAGTTAGCCAGTTTCAGGCGGCTGCCTAATTATCTGGCTAAACATCCCATGATCAAAGCGGCTATAAACGGCACCGCCCCGCTTGATCAAACCAATGAATTTCTGCTTAATACAGTGTTGATTTCAGGGGCCAACAATATTTTTGTGCTTAATAGCACCGGTGCAGCAATTGCCGCTTCTAATTCCAACGATATCCACAGCTATATCGGAAATAACTATGCAACCCAGCCACATGTCCGTGCTGCGCGGAACGGACGGTTGGGGTTTTATCACGCGCTTGGACCGAGTGATGATATTCGGGATTTTTACTTTGCACGCGCGGTTTCTTTAACGGGCGGACCCGACGCAGGCGTTGTGGTTGTACAAGTTAATGTCGCAGCACTTGAGTTTGAATGGCGTGTCGATGAAGAGGTTTTGGCATTCTTCGACACTGATAACGTAGTTTTTGTTACCAACCGACAATCCCTTAGCCTGTTGCGTGATATGGATGATCTACCCCCCGATCAGGATATGCGCCGCTATTCACAACATGATCTAAGCCCTTTCTTCAAGCATACCAAAACCCTTCTTTTTGGTCATGAGGTCTGGAATTTTGAGAATATTACCGAATTACCATCGCATGCGTTGATCGTATCAAAATTTATCCCGCAAATAGAAATGACTGCCCGGGTTTTTCTGGATACAAAAAACGCTATTGCCGCCGCGCGATTGCAAGCCTTATTGGTAGCCTCGGTTTTGGCCTTGATCGGCCTTGGTATGTGGGCCCTGTTTCAACGCCGGCAACGTCTTGCCGATCTTCTTGCGATCGAAGAAAAAGCCAATGCAAAACTGGAAGCCCGGGTTGAAAAACGCACAAACCAGCTACATGCGGCCCAACACCAATTAATCCAAGCCGGCAAACTGACTGCAATGGGCCAGATGTCGGCGGGCATCAGCCATGAATTGAACCAACCTCTGGCCGCGATCCAGAATTTTGCCGAAAGCGGTGGTAAGCTGTTAGATCGCGGGCGCGATGCGGATGCCCGTGAAAACTTCAATCTTATTACCCAACAAATTGACCGTATGAGCCGGATTATTCGTAGCCTGCGGGCGTTTGCGCGGAAAGAAAAAGAAACCATCGAACCTGTTGATCTGCAAAGCGTGATTACAGAATCCATAAATCTGGCCTCGGTCAGATGCGAGCGTGAAAATGTGATTATCAATCAGCACCATGCAGCATCACCTGCATTTGTCATGGGCGGGCAAGTGCGCTTGCAACAGGTGGTCATCAATCTGATCACCAATGCCATTGACGCAATGTCAGGGCAAAATGAAAAAATAATCGACATTGATCTAATACAAACCGTCGATGATGTGCGTCTGATTATCCGTGACAACGGCCCGGGCTTTAAAGACACCGCCCGCGTGTTCGAGCCGTTTTATTCCACCAAAGATATCGGTGCCAGCAAGGGACTTGGTCTGGGTATGTCGATTTCCTACGGTATTATCGGCAGTTTTGGCGGTAATATAGAATGCCGGAACCATCCCGAAGGCGGTGCAGAATTCACCGTTATCCTGAAACCCGCTACAGAAAAGTTAGCCGCATGAAAAAACAAGTGCTGTTGATAGAAGATGATGATGCTTTGCGTAAATCACTTGCTCAAATATTGGACCTAGAGGGCATTACGGTTATTCAGGCGAATGGCTTTACGCAGGCGCGGCACACCATTCGGGCCAATTTCGCCGGTGTGATCCTGTCGGATATTCGCATGCCCCAAAAAGACGGCTTTGATGTGCTTTCTTATGTCCAATCCGTTGACACAGAATTACCCGTTGTCATGCTGACAGGTGAGGCTGACGTGCCCATGGCGCTTCGTGCAATGAAAGAAGGTGCGTATGACTTTCTGGAAAAACCCTGCGCCTCGACCACCCTTCTGGATGTGTTGACCCGTGCATTACATCACCGCGCATTGGTGACCCACACACGCCAGATCGAACAGCAAATCAATCGCAATGATACGGCTGCGATGAATTTCCCGGGGCCATCGCAAGTTACCAGAGATTTGCGCTCGAACTTACGCCATATTGCCCCCCAACCCTTGCATGTCCATCTGTTTGGCGAAGCGGGATCAGGCAAAAAGCTGGCTGCTCATACAATCCATTCCCTGTCTCCAGATCGGGACGTATTTATAACGTTCAATCTGGAAAACCCGTTTGAGGCCCTTGAAATCCCATCCGGCCCTGCGAATGTATCGCTTAAAAATCTGGATGTCATATCACCCGATATCCAAGATAAAATTCTGGAGCTGTTGAACAACACTGATCTGCGTTTGATCACATCCAGCGTCCAGTCGGTTGAACAGCTTAAAGCTACAGGTTTTAGTGCAGCCTTGCTTTCAGCTCTTGATCCGGTTGAAATAAACGTCCCTTCTTTGGCGCAACGCAAAAAGGATCTACCCGTTCTGTTCGAAAGCTTAGTGCGCCAAACCTGCCGTTCATTGAACACGCATATGCCGCAAATACCGCAAAGCATTTATGCCGAGGTCATCGCCAAGAATTGGGATGGCAACCAACCTGCCCTGCGCAATTTTGCCACCACAGTTGCTGTTGGCCTGAACGTGCATAAACCGCAAATGGAAGAAATGCCTTTGGCTGATCAGATGGATACGTTCGAGCGTTTGGTTCTGTCCGAGACTTTGAAAAACAACAATGGCAAAGCAGGTGCTGCCGCTGTTGCGCTCGGCTTGCCGCGCAAAACATTTTACGACCGATTAGCCCGCTACGATCTGCGCCCCAAAGATTTTAAAACACATTAGCGCTTGCGTTAGTTATATTCATCACATATGTGGTGTTATATTATAACATAACGGATCAACCATGCCCCTGGGTTTTGAAAAACACGATCATTCAACCTGTATCAAAGACGCGCTTGAAACAGCCGAGTCTTACTGTGCAAGTGAGAACCTGCAACTCACCAAAACCCGCCGGCGTGTGCTGGAATTGCTTTTACATGAACATAAAGCACTTGGCGCATACGATATACTTGCAACCCTTAGCAAAGAGGGTTTGGGCACACAGCCCCCTGTCGTTTACCGCGCTTTGGATTTTCTGGTTGCAAACGGGTTTGTGCATAAAATCGAAAAGCTGAACGCCTATTCCGCCTGCACGCATCCCGGGCAATCCCACACACCTGTCTTTATGATCTGTCACAAATGCAACGCAGTCGTAGAGGCTCAAACCAAACCATTGCGCGGATTTCTTGGTGTTGCCGCCAAAGCCGCAGGTTTTTTAATCGAACGCACGGTAATCGAGGCCGTGGGCCTTTGCCCCACCTGTCAGGAAAACACCCCCGCATGAGCATTATAAACGTTGAAAACCTTACCGTAAAACACGGTGTGAACACTGCACTTTCCAATGTCAGCATGTCGATTGACAAAGCCGAGATTGTTACTGTTGTCGGGCCGAACGGTTCGGGCAAATCCACCCTTATCCGCGCCCTGATTGGTGCCATTCCCACATTAAAGGGCCGCATTGTAAAAGACCCCGGACTATCGATTGGCTATGTTCCGCAAAAACTGCATATCGACCCAACCCTGCCCCTGACTGTCGCCCGTTTCATGCGCCTGCCCTATCAGGACAAAAGCGCACCGATTACAGAAACACTGGAAATGGTTGGTCTTACAAACATTGAAACCCGCCAAATGACCAGCCTGTCAGGTGGCCAGTTTCAGCGCGTCATGGTGGCGCGCGCGATAATGCACAAACCCTCGCTGCTGATCCTCGATGAACCTACACAAGGTCTGGATCAACGCGGGTCTGCCGCATTTTACCAATTGATCGAACATCTGCGTACATCACTTGGCTGCGCTATTTTAATGGTCAGCCACGAATTACATGTGGTGATGAGCGCCTCTAACCGGGTAATTTGCCTGAATGGTCACGTCTGTTGTAACGGCACCCCCGATGTTGTGGCCTCTGCACCCGAATACCGCGCCCTGTTTGGCACCGGCACACACGGGGCATTGGCACTTTACCGTCACGACCACAATCACACCCATGATCACGATAATTGCGATCACAACCATCATGACAATACCCAAGATGTTTGACACTGTTTTCATTCTCGCAGCACTCGCCGGCATCGGCGTTGCCACGGCATCCGCCCCGTTAGGCTGTTTTGTAGTATGGCGGCGCATGGCCTATTTTGGCGATGCAACCGCACATACCGCCATGCTGGGTGTCGCAATATCGCTGATCTTTTTCGTGAATATGTTTCTGAGCATTCTGATCATTGCGCTTATTATGGCTTATACCGTTTCCAGCTTATCGGAACGCGGCCATACAACTGATACACTGATGGGGGTTTTGGCCCATTCAGCTCTTGCGGCAGGTGTTGTTGCGATATCGTTTGCACAAAGTGGCGATGTTGATCTGGAGTCTTATCTTTTTGGTGATATTCGCGCTGTAACAGCCATGGATGTCACTATAATCTGGGTAGGAGCCGCCCTTGTTCTGGCCCTTGTTATCTGGCGTTGGTCTGCGCTGCTGACTGCTACTCTCAATCCTGATTTGGCTTATGCGGGCGGTATAAATCCCAAGCGCGAACAACTGATATTAACACTGGCATTAGCCGTAGTTGTTGCCGTCGCGATAAAAGTAGTTGGCGCTTTATTGATCTCATCAATGCTGATAATCCCCGCTGCAACGGCACGGGCGTTCTGTAAAACGCCTGAATCCATGGCTTTTATTGCAACGCTCATTGGCGTGATATCTGCCATTGGCGGTTTGCTGGCATCCATAGTTTGGAGCACGCCAACAGGGCCAACGATTGTTTGTGTCGCAGCCCTGTTGTTCATTATGTCAAATATTCTACGCATGGGTAAAATAGCGACTTAGACCAGACTTGGCAGCCACAGCACGATCGCCGGGAAAGTGACCAGCAAAGCAATGGTCACAGCGTCGGCAATAAAGAACGGCATCACGCCCTTGAACACGTCTTGCACGCTTAAATCATCGCGCACACCTGCCACAACAAAACAGTTCAGCCCAATGGGCGGTGTTATCAGGCAAAACTCCGCCATCTTGACCACCAAGATCCCGAACCAGATCGCACACATCGTGCCGTTCATGCCAAAGGCACTGTCGGCCGCCGAAACCATCTCGCCGCCGTTTAGCGCCATCACGGCAGGATAGGTAATTGGCAAGGTCAGCAACAGCATCCCGATGGCATCCATAAACATTCCTAAAACCGCATAGGCCAGCAAAATACAAACCAGGATCAGCATAGGTGACATACTTAATGACGTGATCCATTCAGCAAAGGCGTCCGGCAACTTGGCAAAGCCCAA
>Ga0209344_10001832_pt1 | contig 25816 bp, 23 predicted proteins | sample Cruoilmetagenom6_FD_187293 | JGI IMG/M metagenome (GOLD analysis project Ga0209344, IMG submission 187293) | Oil polluted marine microbial communities from Coal Oil Point, Santa Barbara, California, USA - Santa Barbara Oil Seep Sample 6 (SPAdes)... | ecosystem: Environmental > Aquatic > Marine... | reverse complement strand
AAATAAAGCAAGAAGCATTCGAAAAAACTAAAGCTGAATTTTTAGCATTAGTTGAAGAAAATAAAGTAAAAGCAGCAACTTTTTCTTCAGGCTTGAAGATGTTGATTACAGAAGAAGGTAGTGGTGATAAGCCTAAAGAAGGAACGCAGGTAAGAATTGATTATGCCGGGTTTTTTACAGATGGTAATATGTTCGCTACAAGTTATAAAGAGTTAGCACAAAAGTTTAATAAATATGATCAACGTGCAGAGGATGCTGGGGCATATAATCCTTTTTCTATGGTGTATAGTACTGAAGCTACGTTGGTTCCCGGATTTAGAGAAGGAATGTTGAATATGAATTATGGCGACAAAGCTATGCTGTTTATACCTGCACATTTAGGATATGGTGAACAAGGCAATAGAGGTATTCCGCCTAATACAGATTTAATTTTCGAAATTGAAATAGTTGATCAAAGAGAAAACTAAATAATAGAAGATATAAAAATAACTAGGCTTAACCACCTACTTTTTTATATTCAAAATCTCAATTATATCGATTAAAATTTACTATATTATTTAACACTTATTATTTGTCTAACAGATACAGGATCTCCGTTTTCTGTAAAGCCTTCTAGACAAATCTCATAATCACCACTATTATCTGAAGAATAAAATGTAATTATTGCTTCTTTTTTATTCAGATTGAAATTGGGCTCCCAAAGTAATTGATTTCTGAAATCGGGAATTCTACTCAAACTATTGCCATCAATATAAATTTGATTAAAATATGTTTTTTTACGTTCAGGAGGAAATAGTTCAAGAGGGGTAATATTATTAGTGGAAATATTAACTGGGAAATCACTGTTTAAAGTTTCAATAGATATAATTCCCTCAAATTTTTGTGAACCGTAAGAATATTTATCTTGAATAATTGTTATTTTTTTTATTTTCTTAGCGTTAAATTCAACTATTGCATTGTGGTTTTGAACTAAAACGCCATCTACTAATACTATTGGAGAAGTATAATTTGCGTCATTACCTCTCATACGAAATATATAGTTCTCTTTCTCTTTTATAATCCATGCCTTGTCGATTATTTCAACAAAAGTTTCCTTAACCGTCGGAAATCTAGTATAATCATCCAAATTATAAGCTAAGACATCAGTAGTATGGTGGAATGGTTTTATCTTCTTCAAGTTATGAATGCTATTTGATTTAACACTGTCGTATGCATTCTCTATTTGGTTATGTACACTTCTATCTAATATAAAATCTTTCATATTTGAATTAATATTGAAATTATTAAAAGTTAGATCCTTATAATTTATAGGTAAACTTTGATTAAAATCAATTATGAAATCCTCTTTTTTATGACCAAAGACCTGTACTAGAGCCTCGGAGTTTACATAATCATCGTTTAAGTTAAAATTAAAAACACCTTGATTATTGGTGCTGGAAATTTTAAAAATAGGATGTTCCCCCATTATTGTTAAGACAATTTTTTTGTTTGATACGTTATTTTCTTGATTGTTAGACCTGATCTTTCCTGATAGTAATTCTCCACGTAATTCTGGTATATAAGTTACCTGGCCAACCGAATTTAAGTTTGATTTAAATTGATTAATATAATTGAGTGCACTTACCTTGTTGGCTGTTTCAATAGAGTCAATTTTTCTTACAGAAACCGAGTAATTTCCAAAGGAATTGTTATCCAGCAAACCACTCACGCTTAGAATTACTTTATCTCTTTTAGAAAAAGTTTGATTATTTGTCGTTAGACTTATGAATTTACTTTTTTTAATTTCAGAATTATTTGGTTTAAAGTTGGAATAAGTGATTTCTTTATCAGGACTTGGAATTGTATCTAACTTTTCCATAGATATTATTGATCCTTGATTTTCTTGAAAAGGATTAATTATACTAATATCACCTTGAAAAAAGTCTTCAATTTCTCCATTCTGCATCCATTGTGTATATGCAATTAATTTATAATTTCCTGAAGATATGTTTGTAGGAATAAAATAGTCACTTTGCCCAAAACCAGATTCTAACCAAATCTTTTGCTGAAAAACAGATTTTTTATCGGATCCTATTAATTCGATATAGGCCATTTTACTTAAATTACTTAATTTTTTTGTCTTAGTATTAATACAATAAATTTTAAACAAAAGATGTTCTCCAGAAAATAATAAGGAAGAATTATAATGCAAATAAATTCTTTCTTGAGGTATTTCTACGGCGCTCATTGATGTTGCATTTTTTATAGTTGTTTGACCATAAAAAAAGCTATAGTTGTAAAAAAGGATAGTTAATATGAGTATTATTTTTTTCATGATATATTTGTTTAGTCTATCCAAAAATTAGGTTTAACATTTGTTCCAAACACGGTGCAATCTCCACAGGGCCTATTTACCATTCTATATGGGGTTACAGGATTTATGTTGCCCAAAAGATCGGTAATTGTTTCGACATGTCTTAGTGTATTTGAATTAATTAGGTCGATTAATGGTGAAATAGTAGGGTCATTCTCATCAATTAACCTTGGCGATTCAAGTTCACATTCAGTATAATAGGCCGGTCTGTTTAAATCTGGAAAAATATCGGCGAAATTAAAAAACAGTCGTTTTGAAGATACAGATGTTATTTCAAAAAAACCTAACACTTTTTCGTCAGGATTTTCATTTGATTTAATATTTCCGTTAATAAAACCAGGCTGATTTTGAGATAATAAGCTTTCGCTACTTGTTAACTTGTTCAACACATCATAGTAAGTAAATGCCTCTAATGATTGAACATATTGTGTTACATTAATGCTATAACGATCTCTAATAATAGGATCATCACTGGGCACAAAACGAATAGGAAATCTTAAAATTTTATCTTCTAATAAACCCGTTGTCTGAGTTTGAACAATAGCATTGCTAAAGACGGTGTTGAAACAAACCCTTTCTTCTTGCGTTCTAGGCTGGGTGGTTACGGAAGTAGTGATAGAATAGGGAGGAAGCTCAGATAGAACGACCACTTTCTCTGGTGAAAGGGCAAAAGGGGCCAGAATTTTATAAGTTTCCTCAAATTCGTACCTATAATATCGTGAATTTCCTGTAGGATCAAAACTATTCACATATATGGTTACACCATCGATACCATTTGTATTTTCTTCTCTAATTGCCAATACTTCATCGAGTTGTATGGTCTGTGGCAACTCACTTGGTTGAGATGAATAGGTGCTTCCGGCTCTTGTTGTAATCTCTAATTTATAAACCCTATTGGGTTCTGCACTAAATTCATTAATCGAAACATACTTACTAGGAGCAGTCTCTTCAAAAGTATACGTGTTCAAAAGATCATCTGTTACTATTACAATAGCATTACTCTCTGCAGACGGAGCGTCATCTTCAAATTGAAAAGTTCTGGTCAAGCTTATTTCATGATGTTTGAATTCATTTGTAATGGTTGCTTCTATTACCAAGGCATCATCAAAATTAATAGTTTCAAAATCAATAGGTTCTACACAACCATTCGCCACGAAACCAGTTAATAGTGTGTAAAAGATATAAGCGGTTCTATTTTTTATCAACTTCATAAATAATTTAATCTATCCAAAAATCAGGTTTTACATTCGTGCCCCAAAAAGTGCAATCACCACATCGTCTTGGAACTACGGTAAATGGTGGGTCTTCAATAAATTCACCAAAAAAATCTTCGTTTCGCGAATAAAAAACAATTAGATTTCTCTGAACTAAATCGATCAGTGGCGAGAAATTAGGGTTTTCAGGATCAACTAAGGCTGGTTTGAATCGTGATCCTATACCACAATTAGCAAAATTTGACAATTGAGCAGCAGACGGAAATACATCTTTATAGTTCAAAAACATTCTGTTAGTTGATACTGAAGTGAGTTCAAAATAACCCAACACTTTTTCATTCGAATCGGTCTCGGAAAAAATATTTCCTTCAAAAAAACCTGGTTGATTTTGAGATAATAAACTCTCACTACTAGATAACTCATCCAATACTTTGTAATAGGTAAAAGCTTCCAATGATTGTACATGTTGTTTAACTAGGATACTATACCTATCTCTAATGAGAGAATTTGTTTTTGATATAAACTTTACTGGAAATTTGGTAATTCTGTCTTCTGTAAAGTTATTTGTTTGGGTTTGAATAAGTACATCACTTGTTATTGTTGTTCTATAACAAATCCGATTGTTTCGAGTATTGGGTATGGCGGTAACTGCAAATGGTGGGACATCTGAAACAATTATGATCTCTTGAGGGCCCCAAGAACCGGCCGTTACACGATCCGTCTCCTCAAACTGATACCTATAATATCTTGCATTTCCCGAAGGATCAAAACTATCTACTAAAATATCAATTCCTTCAACACCATCAGAATTAGTAGTTTGTGCGTAAGAAACTCCAGTTACTTGTGCAGTATTACTAGGCAATTTTGCTGAAGATGAAGAATACGACTTGTTATCTTTTGTGTTTATTTTTAAAGTATAATTTCTATTTGGTTCTATACTAAACATTGTCGAGGAGATATATTTACCTGGGTCAGTTTCATTAAATAAATAAACATTTTGCATATCATCTACAATTCTAACGTCCGCCATGCTTTCGGAAGTTGACTGCTCTTCGAAAGGAAAAGTTCTGGATAATTTAATTTCTTGAGATTTAAACTCATCTGTTATTGTTGCTTCTACCACTAATAAATCTTCAAAAGTGATTGTCGCTGGCACAAATTCTTCGATGCAGCCATTGAGTATAAAACAGAAAAATATAAATATACTTCTTTTCATTATTTTTTTAGTCTATCCAATAATCTGGTTTTATATTTGATCCATATACGGTACAATCTCCACACTCCCGTTGCGTCATTAAAAATGGTCCTGGTCTAGCTTCAGTAGGCTCTAAATTAAAATCAAGAAATGTCAAAGTGTTAGCCTCTATTGCTCCAATTAGAGGACCGATTGAACCATCTTCAAGCATTAGGAGTGGTGCAAAAATATCGCAATCTATAAAATATGGTGCTCTTCTTTCATTTGGATAAAGATCTTCATAATTTATATATATTCTTTGAGATTTTAATGATGTAACTTCAAAAAATCCAATTACTTTATCATTGGCATTAGTATCAGAGATAATATTCCCATCTAAAAAACCTGGCTGATTTTCAGAAAATACATTTTCAGAATTTGAAAAATTATTCAGAGTCTCATAATAACTATGTGCTTCTAATGACTGTACATATTGTTTTACCAGAATGCTATATTTGTCTCGAAAGACAGGACTTTCTTTAGAAATGAATTTCAACGGAAATTGTGTTATTCGATCTTCGGTTAAAGCATTAGATTCAGTTTGAAGAATACTAATATTTTTGACGGTGTTGTAACATACACGTTCTTCCTGTATCCTTGGCTGGGTACTAACACGAAAGCGCGGCTGATTAGATAAAACTATAGCATCATTCGGGCTCCATAATGGAGCAATTATCTTATAAGTCTCTTCAAATTCATATCGATAATATTTAGAATCACCTAAAGGATCAAAACTATCTACTACAATGTCAATACCTTCTTCACCTTCAGAATTAGTAGTTTTTACGTAAGAAACATCTGTTAATTGGGCAGTATTACTCGGTAGTTTTACTGAAGATGAAGTATATGACTTATTATCTTTTGTGATTATATGTAAAGTATAAGTTTTATTCGGTTCTATATTAAACATTATTGACGAGACATATTTACCTGGTTCAGTTTCATTGAATAAATAAATATTTTGTGTATCATCTATAATACTAATGTCAGCTAAACTTTCAGAAGTTGACTGTCCCTCAAAAGGAAAAGTTCTGGATAATCTAATCTCCTGAAATTTTAATTCATCTGTTATTGTTGCTTCTACCACTAAAAAATCTTCAAAAGTGATAGTTTCAGGAATAAACTCTTCGATGCAGCTACTGAGTATAAAACAAAAAATTAAAAATATGCTTCTTTTCATTATTCTTTTTTTAATCTATCCAAAAATCTGGTTTTATATTAGAACCAAATACCGTACAATCACTACACTCTTTTTTGACCAATAAATAAGGTGTTGTAGCGACCAGACTGTCTAAAAATTCTGGCGGAGCAAAACTTGGAAAAATGATTTCAAGAACATCATACTCACCTGTAGCAAGCATATCTAGCAGTGGTGATCTCGTAGCTGAATTAGTAGCTGTAACGTCTAAATTTTCATTTAACAGAGGCATTATCGGGCCGTCGCACCTTACAAAATAAAAAGGCCTATCATCGTTTGGAAAAACATCATGAAAATTGAAGAATATTCTTTTAGTAGAGACGGAGGCCAGCTCAAAAAATCCAATTACCTTTTTATCATCATTATCAACCGAAAAAATATTTCCTTCGATAAAACCAGGTTGATTTTCAGAGAATACACTTTCAGAATTCGAAAATTCGTTTAGAGTATTAAAATAACTGTAGGCCTCTTGAGACTGAACAAACTGTTTCACTAATATACTATATCTGTCTCTAATATTGGGGTCTGTTTTTTCTATAAATTTTATAGGGAATTTTGTAATTCTAGCTTCACTTAATTCATCAGAAGAAGTCTGTATAATTTCATTACTAATTTTCGTATTGAAACAAATCCTTTCTTCTCGTTCTCTTAAAGTCCAATGCACTCTAAACAAGGGAGTATCTGATACAATTACTGGATCGTATCGGCTCCAAAAAGGAGGAATTAATTTTGAGGTTTCCTCATATTCATACCTGTAGAATTTTGCCTCTCCAGAGGGATCAAAACTATCTACTACAATATCAATCCCTTCTTCGCCATCAAAATTAGTATTCATTATATAAGAGACATCGGTAATTTGAGATGTACTATTTGGCAATTTTACTGGTGAAGATATATATGATTTGTTATTTCTATCGGTTATTTGTAAAGTATAAGTTTTATTCGGTTCTATATTAAACATTATTGACGAGATATATTTACCTGGTTCGGTTTCATTGAATGAATAAATATTTTGGGTATCATCTATAATACTAAGGTCAGCTAAGCTTTCGAAAGTTACCTGTTCTTCAAAACTAAAAGTTCTTGATAATTTAATTTCTTGAAATTTAAATTCATCTGTTATCGTTGCTTCTACCACTAATAAATCTTCAAAAGTGATTGTTTCTGGAATAAATTCTTCTGTACAACTGAAAAATGATAAAAGTGCTAGTATTAAGACTCTATTTATATTCCATTTAATGTTAATCATTCTCTAGAATCTAAAATTATAAGTTATAGTCGGTACTGGTATAGAAAAGATTGAACTTTGGAATGCTTTTATATCACCATTTTCTGTAACAAAGAAAACAGAATAAGGATTATTTCTACCAAGCACATTGTAAATAGAAATGTTCCAAAAACTATGTGCTAGTTTTTTATTTTTATGATTTCCTTCAATATTAAGTCCAATATCAAATCTGTAATAATCAGGAATTCTAAACTCGTTACGATTACTATAAAATACTCTTTCAGCACCGTTAAAAACGAAACTTCCAATAGGATATGTGACCGGTCTACCCGTTTGATAAGTGAAATTAGTTGATAGACTAAATCGTTTCGTGAGTTTGTAATTTGCTACTAAACTCACATCATGTGGTTTATCAAAGTTTGAAGGGAAGAATTCTCCGCCATTAACACGTTCTTCAGCAAATTCACTATCCAATTTGATCAGCGAACGAGAATAACTATAACCTAACCATCCGTTAAGTCTTCCTTTTGTTTTCTTTATTAAAAATTCAATACCATAAGCCTTTCCTTCTCCTTGAAAAACCTCAGTTTCAATGGCTTCATTAAGTAATAAATCTGCTCCTACCTTATAGTCAAGTATATTTGTAGATTTTTTATAATAACCCTCAAGACTAAATTCATAAGTATTTCCATCTAAGTTTTTATAGAACCCTAATGAGTACTGCGTAGCTTGTTGTGGTTTAATATTTAAATCAGATAACTTCCAGGTATCCAAAGGTGATACAGTTGTATTATTAGATAGTGTATGTATATATTGATACATGCTATTATAACTTGCTTTAACAGAAAAATCTTGACCTAAAAAATACCTTGCAGAAGCACGAAATTCAGGACCTCCATAGGTTTTGATGACTTCATTTTTCCCGAAGTTTTGTGTTTCAACTAAGGTACCTTCGTTTCTAGGAAGTCCATCTGCATATATCCGTTGAGATGCTGCCCCAAGTGAAGCATAAAAAGAATATCTTATACCTAAATTTAATAATAGTTTCTCACTAACTTCAAAATTATCCGAAACATAAATAGCTGACTCAAGCGCTTTTTCTTCTGGAATTTTCAAAGGATCTATGATAGATTCTGATCCTAAAGGGTTAATTTTCCCTGGATTTACTGTATATAATTTACTGGATAGACCATAATCGAATTTATGACTATCACTCATTAGATATTTCATTTTTAGTTTTAACTCAGTTTCATTTACTTTATATCCAAGGTCGAAATTTCTATCAAGATTCCCTTCAAATTCTATATTAAATCGATACTGACTATTCGCGATAATAATACTTCCTAAATTTTTATCGTTAAAATTATGATCCCATTTTAATGACATCAATCTATTGCTATAATTGTAAATTGAATCAGATGTAATACTAAACACATCATTGCTATAATAGCCTGTCGCTTCTAAATCATTTTTGTCATTAATTTTATGGCTATATTTAATAACCCCATCGTAGAACGACGCCTTACTATTTTTTAAAGATTCTTCATCTAGCGATCTTAGAATCCAACCTGAATAAGTGCCTCTTCCACCGATTAGAAGAGAAGATTTGTTTTCCACTATTGGAATTTCTAAGGTAATATTGCTTGTAACTGGTCCAATAGCAGCTTCTCCAGAAATTTTTTCAGTATTACCATTTTTTGTATTGATATCAAAAACGGAAGATAATCTACCGCCGAATTCAGCCGGGATACTACCTTTATAAATATTTACATCACCTGAAGTGAATGGATTTAAAGCGGAAAAGATGCCAAAGAAATGTGAAGGATTGTAAATTACTCCATTATCTAATAATATAAGGTTTTGGTCTTCTTTACCACCTCTTACATTAAAACCAGATGATCCTTCTCCAGCACTTTTTATACCAGGCATAGTTGATGCTACTTTTAAAATATCTCGTTCACCTAAAATTAAGGGGATATTTTTTATTTCTTCAATTTTTATTTGCGTAATACCTGTGATTGCTTCTTTAACATTCTTATCCTTATCAGCTTCCACGATTACTTCGTCTAAGATTTGTGCATCTTCTTTTAAGTTGAAATTTAAGGTTCCATTATTATACATGATTACTCTTTTGTTAGCGCCTAAAATTCCTAATGCCTTAGTTTCAATAATATTTACTCCTGGTGGTAGTTTTAGAGTGTAAAAACCTTTATCGTCAGTAATAGCATTTATATTTTTATTTTTAACAATAAGAGCTAAATCTTGTATAGGCTTATTGGTGTTAACATCTTTTACGTAGCCCGATAAAATATAACTTTTTTGTCTTGAATTCTTTTTCTCTTTACCAATTCTAACTGTCTCGCTCTTAATGTTGGTAGTAGCTTCTTGTTGGGTGTATAAAAATGGCTCTGTTTGATCTTCTACAACAATTTCTGGCTCAGGTTTTCCAAAAAAGAATTTTGGTAACGAATCATAAATTAAACTATTACGAGTTAGGATCACTTTATTATTCGGAGAGGTATAATAGTTAATTACTGTATTTTTAAAGATGTTATCAAGTACAATATTTAATGAAACATTATCGAATCGCCCTGAAATTGATTTATTATCTATCCAATTTTCTACAAAATAAAACTTAGTATTCGTAAGTTTTTCAATACGCTTTATAACGTCAATTGTGTTCGAATTTTCAAATTGGATTGAAATTTTTATTTCATTAATATTCTGAGAAGTTATATATTGAAAACTTAGAAATAGAATTAAAAGAAAGAGTTTTCTCATTATTTTATTGTTATATTATTTGCAGATAAGCTTCCTAAACGTTCAATTAGTTGAATGGCCCAAATATCGAAATTAGATTTTCTAAGTTGTCGTTTAGAATTGTAAAAAGCATTAATGTCTTTTTTCTGTTTTGGAAAAAGATTTATTAAACTTCCTTTAGAACCTAATTCATAAATTTGATTGTTTAAGTAAATAAAATACTTGTATTCTTCAGTAAACACACTATAAACAAATTCTTTATCAAAATGTTGTTTTCTGTTCTTTATATGCTTTTTATACAATGTGAGGTTATTTTTTTTGAATAAAGCTTCAAAATAGCCATAATTATCTTTAGATAATGATTTTTCATCTTGCTTCAATATTGTATGGAAGTGATTGTTATTTATAGAAAATTTGTCAATTTTTTCCTTATCTAATTGTATAAAATTGAATCCTGACCTAAAAGGAAGCTTAACAATCAATTGATCATTAAATAAATCATATTTCATTTGAACGTCATAATAAGATTGATTCTCATATACTAAATTACCTGTCTGGTATGTAGAGAATAAATAATATTTATGATTACCTTTTAATGTGCGGTATTTTTCCTTGTATTGAATTCCATTATACAAACTAATATTTCCATCTCCAACAATAGAATCAAACCATTTATAATACATTTTTTGGTCAGAATCAATTTGACAATGAATAACAACGGAGTTCAATAAAAAAAGTAAAACTGCGATAATTTTAATATCGAATTTCTTTTTCATAAAAGTATTGAATTAATTATGGAACGAAAATAAGGAAAGAATACCTATTTACTATTCAATTGATAATATATTTCGAATATTATTCGTGCGGCTTCAAATGGAGTTACTTTATGTTTGTTGATGTTATCTATTTGTTTTTTAAGTGCTAATTTAATTTCAGGATTATTATAAAATTGATCTTTTAATTTGTCATTGATAGTTTCTATTAGCCAGAATTTATTTTGCTCATTTCTGCGTTGTTCAAAATAACTATTTGAACTAGCCAGCTCTACATATTCACTAATAATATTCCAAATAACGTCGATATCCTTTTTTTCTATGGCACTGCAGGTCGTGACTTTTGGCTGCCATCCACTTTCTTTTAAGGGATATAAATGCAACGCTCTAGAAAATTCCGTTCTTGCAAGTTTTGCTTGTTGGATATTATTACCGTCGGCTTTATTGATAACGATGGCATCTGCCATTTCTATAATTCCTCGTTTAACACCTTGTAATTCATCTCCAGCTCCGGCTAATTTTAATAGTAAAAAGAAATCTACCATTGAGTGTACGGCAGTCTCAGACTGGCCTACACCAACTGTTTCTATAATTATAATATTAAAACCGGCAGCTTCACATAAAATAATCGCTTCACGTGTTTTTTTTGCTACACCACCTAATGATTCACCGGATGGAGACGGACGAATAAAGGCATTGTTATCTTTTACCAATTCATCCATTCTTGTCTTGTCACCTAAAATACTTCCACGATTAACTGAACTACTTGGGTCTATAGCTAAAACCGCTACTTTTTTCCCCAGACCTGTTAAGTATTTTCCAAAAACTTCAATAAAAGTACTCTTACCTACACCTGGTACACCTGTAATCCCAATTCTTATTGACTTATTTGCTTTTGGTAAACAACCTTTTAAAATTTCTGAAGCTAATTCTTTATGTTTTTCGCTTGTGCTCTCTACTAAAGTAATTGCTCTGCTTAAATAACTAATATCACCTTTTAGAATATGTTTAACGAAATCGGTTGAGATGGGTAGTTTGTTTCTACTTAATTTTATTTTCTGAATGGAAGTATTATCGGTTGCATCAGGTGCTTTGATACCATCAACTTCATGTAAAGCACTTTTATGTTTCGTTTTTTTAACCATATTTGACTTCGTAACCGTGAACCTTCAACGTCGATTTCCGCGAAAGCGATAATTCTTGTAAATTTAAAATAATTATTTTTAGAAAAGTGCAACACACCATTTATTTAATCGTATTTAAAACAGAAGCAAATCAATAGCATGAGTCAAACCAAATTTTTGCAATCACGATTAATTGCTGAATGCAAGCTAAACAATCAAAGAGCACAATTACAATTGTATGATATGTATTGCAAGGCCATGTATAATACAGCGTATAATTTTGTAAAAGACGAGGCTGTCGCGGAAGACATGATGCAAGAAGCATTTATCAAGGCATTTCAAAATTTAGCTTCCTTTAATGAAACTGTAACATTTGGTGCCTGGTTAAAGCGGATAGTGATCAATCGTTGTTTGGACTGGTTAAAGAAAAGAAAACTGAATGTGGTTTCTATGGACAGCCAACATATTCAGGTTGCAGATGAGGAAAGTTGGGAAGTGGATGATAGTATTACCATGAAGTGCATTGATGATTCTATCAATAAATTACCTGACAAATATAAGATTGTGCTTAAGCTATTTTTGTTAGAGGGCTATGATCATCAAGAAATTTCACAAATATTAAATATTTCGGAGGTTTCGTCGAGGTCACAATTATTTAGAGGAAAAAACAAATTAAAAGAATTATTAAAACAATATAATTATGCCTAAGGATATAAGAGATATTTTAAAAGAGGCTAAAGGTTCTAGAGATTTAGATAAGAATCATAGACTGCGATTTGAAGAACGCTTGCAACAATTGCATAAGCCCAAAAAGAAATCTAATTTTTTCTTTTTAAAGGTAGCGGCCACTATTATGTTGGTAGCATCTATTGGTTATTTTTCATTACCAATAAGTCCCGTTGATGTAGAATCACAACCGGTAACTACAACACAGATTACTTCTTTAAGTAGTGTATCGCCAGAGATGAAACAAATAGAAAATTATTATGTCACAGCAATTAATTATGAGCTTTCAAGTATAAAAATAACGCCAGAGAATCAAGAAATTTTAGATGATTATCTAGAAAAAATAGGAAAGCTAACAGATGATTATACACGATTAAATAAAGAAATTTCTGAAAAGGGAATCAATGAAAAAACAGTGAATGCAATGATAACCAACTTACAATTACGATTACAGTTATTATTACAATTGAAAGATACCTTAAATGAAATGAAAACATTAAAAAATAAAGAAAATGAAGCAACTACAATATAAATTAATGGTATTAATTGCGTGCATATGTTTTGTACCTAACTATGCTCAAAAATTAGAAAAGAAGTATACAGAAAAGTTTAGTGTCAATAAAAATGTTGTTATAGATATAAACACTCGATATACCGATATAGAAATTGAAACTTGGGATAAAAACGAAGTACTAATTGAAGCTTTTATAGATGTTAAAGATGAAGCGGATAGAAAAGTAATTGATGATTATTTGAAAAAATGGATTTTTGAAGCTTTAGGGAATAAAAGCAGTATTAAAATAAATTCTAAATCTTCAGGTTTGATTGATATTCATACGTTTGATTTTGATGCTCCAGATTATGATGTTTTATTTACTAGTGATATCCAGAATACAATTGAAAATTTACAATTTGTACTACCTGAGATGCCAGAAATACCTGAGCTTCCAGAGCTTCCAGAAATATTATTTGAAATGCCTGAACTACCAGAGCTACCAGAACTACCGGAATTACCTACATTGCCATCTAAGTTTGATTTTGAAGCATATAAAAAGGATAAAAGTTATTTAGAGCGTTGGAAGAAGGATAATAATGATATTATTGGAAAGAATGCTAGAATTAAAGTTGGTAGAAACTCCATATCAATTAATTCTAGTGATAATTATTCTTATAAATGGAATATAACCACTGAAGGGCAAAATGAACTAGCAGAAGAAATTAAGGAAAGGCTAGAAGAAACAAAAGTTCAAAGAGAAGAATATAAGAAACGTTTAGAAATAAAAATGAAAGAACGTCAGTTGGAAATGAAAGAACGCCAAAAAGAATTGCAAAGCAGAATTAAAGAGCGCAAAGAAGAACGTAAATTGGCTTTAATTAAAAGGAAAGAAGCTCATGAAAGAAGGGCTAAAGAAATGGCAAAGCACAGAACTGAAGTAAGAGATATACTTGCCAAAAGAGAAAAAGTGAAGATAAAACGTATTATTAAAATTAAGGCTCCAAAAAATGCCAAGTTCAATATGAATGTTCGATATGGTTCGATGAGTTTTCCTAAATAAGAAAGATAATTTTTTTTGAATATAGAACCACTCAAAACGAGTGGTTTTTTTCTTGCTAAATTGTTGCTACCTTTACGCCACAAAAATTGTTTTTACTGAATGGAACTTTATAAGGAGCAGCACATAAAAATATACAACTCATTAAGTAATAAAAAAGAAGGTTTCGAGCCTTTAACTGAAGGCTATGTGGGCATGTATGTTTGTGGTCCTACGGTTTATAGCAATGTCCATTTAGGTAACGTGAGATCTTTTATGTCTTTTGATATGATCTTTCGTTATTTCAAGCATTTAGGCTATAAAGTGAGATATGTTAGAAATATTACGGATGCAGGTCATTTAGAAAATGATGCAGATGTAGGTGAAGATAGAATTGCTAAAAAAGCACGTTTAGAGCAAATTGAACCCATGGAAGTGGTGCAACAATACACGGTAGATTTTCATACTGTATTACAACAGTTCAATTTTTTACCACCAAGTATTGAACCGACTGCTACGGGTCATATTGTTGAGCAAATAGAGATCATCAAAACAATTTTAGATAAAGAATTGGCTTATGAAGTGAACGGTTCCGTTTATTTTGATGTATTAAAATACAATGAAAATGAGCATTATGGTATCCTTAGCGGAAGGAATATTGAAGATGCAATTCACAATACACGAACTCTCGATGGACAATCTGAGAAAAAAAATCCACAAGATTTTGCCTTATGGAAGAAAGCACAACCAGAACATATTATGCGATGGCCTTCACCTTGGAGCGATGGCTTCCCAGGATGGCATTTAGAATGTACTGCTATGAGCACAAAATATTTAGGTGAACAATTTGATATCCATGGAGGGGGAATGGATTTGAAGTTTCCACATCATGAATGTGAAATAGCTCAGGCACAAGCTAGCAACAATCAAAACCCCGTTAAATATTGGATGCATGGTAATATGCTAACCCTTAATGGAAAAAAAATGGCTAAATCAACGGGTAATAATATTTTGCCAAGTGAAATTATTTCTGGTAATAATACGATCCTGAACAAGCCCTTTCACCCTACAGTTGCTCGTTTTTTTATGTTACAGGCTCATTACAGAAGTATTTTAGATTTTTCAAATGATGCCTTAGAAGCGGCTGAAAAAGGATATTTGAGATTGATGACTGCCGTTGGTGATATTGATAAATTAAATTCGTCTTCATCTTCATCAATAAATATCAAGGCATGGAAACAACAATGTTATGATGCGATGAATGATGACTTTAATACACCTATTTTAATCGCACATTTATTTGAAGGAGTAAAGTATATTAATCAACTTAAAGAAAATAAAGCGACGATTTCAGAAGTTGATTTACATGAATTTAAATCAGTTTTAAACACTTTCATTTTTGATGTATTGGGCTTAGAAAATACCTCTGTACAAAATAATTCTGATAAGCTGTCAGGAGTAGTAGAGTTATTAATTGATATGCGTAATGAGGCTAGGGTTAATAAAGATTGGGCCTTGTCTGATAAAATTCGTGATGAATTATTAGCCCTGGATATTCAGTTAAAAGATGGTAAGGATGGTACGACGTTTTCGGTGAATTAAAATGGAATACCAATTAGCTCAAATAAATATTGCAAAATTACTAAAACCTATTGACCATCCTCAAATAGCTGATTTTGTAAATCAACTGGATGAGATAAATGCTTTAGCAGAAAAAAGCAAGGGTTTTGTATGGCGTTTAACAGATGAAGTGAGTAATGACGCTACAAGTATAAACCCATTTAACGATCCGCGTATTATTGTAAATATGTCTGTTTGGGAAGATATTATTTCTTTAAAAGATTATGTATATGATTCGAGTCATGTAGAGGTATTTATTAGACGTAAAGAATGGTTTGAAAAACCGTCAAAAGCACATATGGCACTTTGGTGGATTGAAAAGACAAATTTCCAACAGCAGAAGAAGGCAAAAAACGTATTGAATATTTACAACAATTTGGAAGTTAAAAATATGCCTTTACCTTTAAAGATGTTGTAAACCTATGAAAACCAACCTCAGTAATTGAAAAGAATCACTCAAATAATTACAATACCATTTATCTGGATCGTGCGATTTTACCAAATCGCCATTTCACCTTATACACCTGCTACATGCAGATATACACCAACTTGCTCACATTATTCTATTGAAGCTCTACAAAAACACGGTTTTTTTAGAGGTGGCTGGTTAGCTCTAAAAAGAATTTTCAGCTGTAATCCCTGGGGAGGGCAAGGTTACGACCCGGTTCCAGAGAATAATCGTCATCAAAAGCATAAAAATTAATTGTATTTCTTAGTATAAGAAAGAGCCTATAATTTATATATTTACATTCTTAAATTTTATTATGAATATACTCTTATCTATTGATTGGAATTTTAATCCTGACCTATTTAAAATAGGTTCATTTCCTATAAAATATTATAGTTTAATGTATGTGTTGGGCTTTGTTTTAGGTTTACAGATTATGAAGCGGATCTTTATAAAAGATAACATTTCTTTAGATAAATTAGATCCACTGTTTATATATACCATTATTGCTATGTTAATTGGGGCAAGAATGGGGCATTACTTGTTTTATGAAACTGATTACACGTGGTCAGAAGTTTTTCTTCCTTTTAAATTAAACCCGTTCGAATATACAGGTTTTAGAGGTTTGGCAAGTCATGGAGCAATTATAGGAATAACTGTTGCCATGTATTTTTATAGTAAAAAAGTAGTAAAAAAACCTTTTTTATGGACGCTAGATAGAATGGTAATTCCATCAGCTTTAGTATCCATGTTAGTGCGTTTGGGTAATTTATTTAACTCTGAAATTGTGGGAAAACCTACTGGTAATGACTCGGGGTTCAAATTTATACGTAATGATATTCCAGCCTATGAAGCAATGAGTACAACGAATGCAGAAACACCAAATGAAGCGTATAATTTAATTGCAAATAGTCCATTATATAAAAATGTCTTGGCTGATGTGCCTAATAGATATCCGACACAAATTTATGAAGCTATGGGATACTTAGTTACTTTTTTAGTCTTATGGTACCTATATCAAAAAACAGATAAGAAACATAGAACCGGTTATCTTTTTGGTGTTTTTATGGTTATGTTATGGTCTATTCGCTTTGTGGTTGAATTCTATAAAGAATGGCAAGGAGGTATTGAAGAATGGGTAGATATTAGTGTAAAGCTAAATACAGGTCAGTTTTTAAGTATTCCGTTAGTATTAATAGGCTTGTATTTTATGTTTAGGAAATCTAAGAGTTCTTTGAAGGCCTAATTTGTTAGATTACAATAAGTATAAAAGAGTTGCCGATACGTAATCCTTTTTTGTTTGGTAATCTGTTAAAAATGATTAAAACTTTTAGTATTTTGCAGGCCCTAAGGGATGATTTCTCTCCCACGCTGCTTTTTCGATGCTTCGAAAGAAAAAAGGTAAAATAGGAATGGTTATTTTATTCACTTTTAAAATTTAATTAAAATGGCTGTTTTAGAACAATTAAAGTCACAAGAGGCAATTGCATTAGAAGATGCTTATGGAGCACATAACTACCATCCATTACCAGTAGTTTTGAGTAGAGGAGAAGGCGTATATGTTTGGGATGTAGAAGGTAAACGATATTATGATTTTTTATCAGCTTATTCGGCTGTTAACCAAGGACATTGTCATCCTAAAATTGTGAATGCATTGGTAAACCAAGCCAAGACCTTAACGCTAACATCACGTGCATTTTATAATGATATGCTTGGCAAGTACGAAAAATTCGCGACAGAGTTCTTCGGTTTCGATAAGTTGTTACCAATGAATACAGGAGCCGAAGCGGTTGAAACGGCTATAAAATTATGTAGAAAATGGGCATATGAAAAGAAAGGAATTTCCGAAAATGAAGCTCAAATAATTGTATGTGAGAATAATTTTCACGGTAGAACTACTACAATTATTTCATTTTCAAATGATCCGACAGCTCGTAAGAATTTCGGCCCATTCACTAAAGGATTTATTAAAATAAAATATGATGATTTAGAAGATTTAGAGAAAGTATTAGAAAATAATAGCAGTATAGCAGGCTTTTTAGTAGAACCAATTCAAGGTGAAGCTGGAGTTTATGTACCAAGTCAAGATTATTTAGCAAATGCAAAGGCTTTATGTGAGAAATATAATGTGCTGTTTATTGCTGACGAAGTTCAGACTGGTATTGCTCGCACGGGTAAATTATTGGCTGTCGATTATGAAAATGTTACGCCGGATATTCTAATTTTAGGCAAAGCATTGAGTGGTGGAGCTTATCCTGTTTCTGCAGTGTTAGCAAATAATGATATAATGGAAGTTATCAAACCAGGTAATCACGGTTCTACTTTTGGAGGAAACCCTATAGCGGCTGCAGTTGCAATGGCAGCTTTAGAGGTTGTACAAGAAGAAGCTTTAGCAGAGAATGCGTATCAATTGGGTAAAATATTTAGAGCTAAGTTAACTGCTTTTGCAAAAACTAATGATTTAGTGAAAATAGTTCGTGGTAAAGGACTTTTAAATGCAATTGTTATCAATGATACCGAAAATGGTTCGACCGCTTGGGATATTTGTATGAAATTAAGAGATAATGGCTTATTGGCAAAACCAACTCATGGTAACATCATTCGGTTTGCACCTCCTTTAGTTATGAATGAAGAACAATTAGATGATTGTATTTCTATTATAACTAAAACTCTTTCTGAGTTTAAAAAATAGTAGAATGAAGTTTTGTAAAATACTAACAATAGTTGTTTTTGTTTTTTTCTTTTCAGGGAATACTTCCGCTCAGAGCGAAAATGAAGAAAATATTAAAAAAGTAATCAAGCTTTTCTTTAAAGGTTTGCAAAGTGGTGATACAATTACGATTAAAAAGACAATAGCAAACGATGCAATATTGCAGACTACTTTTATTAATAAGGAAGGTGAGTCGATATTACGTACAGAAGACTTTAATAAGTTTTTAAAATCGGTTGCTTCTAAAAAACCAGAAGATACCTGGGTAGAAAAATTACTTTCATATAATATTCAGGTAGACGGAAATATGGCAAATGTATGGACACCGTATGAATTTTATTTAAACTATGATTTTAGTCATTGTGGTGTTAATTCATTTCAATTATTTTTCGATGGTGAAAAATGGATAATTATATACTTAATAGATACCCGAAGAAGATTAGGATGCAAAAAATTATAAAAGAGAGTCAAGATACTACTATTACACGCGAAGAATTTGCCGCTATAAATTCTAGTGATGAATTATTAGCAATTGTCAAAAGTAAAGGTAAAAAAATTGATAATGTACTGAGAAGATTGAAATATGAGGATGATCTACGAAAATTGCAGATAGAATTAGTAAAATTACAACAGTGGGTTTCCGCAAATAATAAACGAGTAGTTATTATTTTTGAAGGAAGGGATGCAGCTGGAAAAGGAGGTAATATTAGAAGATTTACAGAGCACTTAAATCCACGTTCTATAAATTCAGTGGCACTAACCAAACCAACTGAAATTGAAAAAGGGCAATGGTATTTTAGACGCTATATTAAAGAATTGTCTAACCCTGGAGAAATTGTGTTTTTTGATAGGAGCTGGTATAACCGTGCTGTTGTTGAGCCGGTTATGGGCTTTTGTACTGAAAAACAATACAATATTTTTATGTTGCAGGTTCCTGAATTTGAACATATGCTCTATGAAGATGGGGTTAAAATTATTAAGTTTTGGTTTTCTATTTCTAAAGAAGAACAAAAGGCAAGGTTTGATTCTAGATTAGAAACTCCGCTAAAGAGATGGAAATACAGCCCGGTGGATCAAAAAGGGCAAGAATTATGGGACAAATATACATTCTATAAAGAACAGATGTTTAGTAAAACGCATACTGCTTATTGTCCATGGACTATTGTCAAAGCTAACAATAAAAAAATGGCTAGGTTAGAAACTATGAGATATGTATTGTCACAATTTGATTATGATGGAAAAGATAATGCCTCTACAATACTATTACCGGATCCAAATATTATAACTCGTTATTATAGATCTAATAAGCAAATTGATTAATAATTTTATGAAAAATAGTAATTTTACTGATGCTGATATTGAAATTCTAAACTCTAAAAAAGGGTTAGAAGGATTATTGTCTGAACAAGAATATAATCCCGAAAAGACAATTCGCTATGTTGCATATGAAAAGAAATTGAAAAAATTACAAATAGAATTAATCCGTTTGCAAACATGGGTAATTAATAATAATGAACGTATTATTGTTATTTTTGAAGGGCGGGATGCTGCAGGTAAAGGCGGAGCTATTCGTAGAACTACAGAAAGAATGAATCCCAGAAAACTCAGAATAGTTGCTTTACCTAAACCAACGGAAGAAGAACAAGGTCAATGGTACTTTCAGCGCTATGTAAATCAATTTCCCAAAGCTGGAGAAATTGTATTTTTTGATAGAAGTTGGTATAATAGGGCCGTAGTTGAACCGGTAAACGGTTTTTGTACTCTGGAAGAACATGAAATTTTTATGGAACATGTTAATTATTTCGAACAAATGATAACGGAATCTGGTATCCGTTTGGTTAAAATATATATGTCAATATCTAAGAATGAGCAGGCTAAACGTTTTTCTGATATCAAGAGTGATCCGTTAAAACAATGGAAAATGACAGAAGTAGATAGAAAAGCTCAAGAACTGTGGGATGTTTATACCGATTATAAACGAAAAATGTTTGAGAATAATAAAAAGGGTGAAAACCCATTTAAAGTTATTAAGGCAAATAGAAAAACATCCGCAAGAGTTGCTGCAATACAGCATATTTTAAAGACTATTCCTTATGATAAAAACTTAGAGGTTTAAGTTCCTGTTATGAGTACTCCATTTAAAATAGGAGATATAGTTGCGGTGCTAGATGATACGATTAAAGGGGTGGTTAGTGATTTAGATGATAATAGCGTCACTGTTGATACTGAAGATGGTTTTCCCATGATATATGATGCTTCTGAATTGGTTTTGATAAAAACTGAACAGGCAGATTTTTCTAAATATATAGATATTAAGCATGATGCATTGATAGAAAAAGAATCTTCATCTATTAAGAAAATATCTAAAAAAAGTTTAAAAAGTGGGACGGCTCCACCATTGGAAGTAGATCTTCATATCCATCAACTTACAAAATCATCCAGAGGTATGACAAACCATGATATGTTAACCTTACAAGTTGAAACGGCAAAACGGCAATTAGAATTTGCTATACGTAAACGCATCCAGCGCGTTGTATTTATTCATGGTGTTGGAGAAGGTGTATTAAGAAATGAACTGGATTATTTGTTCGGTAGATATAATGTTGAAGTAAGACCAGCGTCATTTCAAAAATATGGCATGGGTGCTACCGAAATTTATATTTTTCAAAATAATTAAATTTCTGGAGTCGTATCAAAAGTACCAAAGGTGAACGTATCAAAAGGTAAAGTATCACTACCACTTGTTAATACCAAATTTATAAAGGTTATTGCGTGTCTAAGACTACCTGTAGCAACACCATCAGTATCAAGTAATACCGTAGTTTCAATTGTAATAGTGCCTGATGTAGCTTCCCAATTTTTGGTGATTGTAGGTTCAGTGGGTGGAATTACCGAACAAAAATAGCTAGTACTAACAGTAGCATCAAAAAGACGATAAGTAATAGTTCTTGAAGAACTTAAACTCAAACCAGTTTGCAGACCAGCTTCATCAGGAATATCAGAGCTATTTAAAGTAAGAATTAGCGCTTCATTACTGTTTGTATTACCTAGTCTATACGCAACATATTCATCACATACATTAACGGTTGTTGTAAAATCAAAACTTGGTTTATCTATATCACCATCATTACAAGACAGTAAGGTAACAGTCAATAAAAGGAATATTATTTTTTTCATCTGCACAAAAATATGATTTTTAACATTCAGAATAAAAATTCGTACTGTTAATTTTAATTACTTTTGCCTTAGTTTTACAAATCATGAAAAAAGTATATCTCGATAACGCTGCTACGACACCTATTATTAGTCAAGTAATACAGACCATTACTGAGGTAATGACTGAAACTTTCGGTAATCCATCTTCTACACATCAATTCGGTAGAAAGGCTCGTACAATTGTAGAGGAGGCACGTAAAGCTATTGCCAAACATTTTAATGTCACTGCTTCAGAAATAGTATTTACGGCTGGAGGTAGCGAAGCAGATAATCTAATCTTACGAAATGCAGTAGAAAATTTAGACATAAAGCATATAATTACATCGAAAATTGAACATCATGCAGTGTTACACATAGTTGAAGCTCTTGAAAAGGAGCATAATATTAAAGTAAGCTTTGTTGATGTAAATGAAAAAGGGGAAATAGATTATGGGCATCTAGAAAAATTACTAGCTGAAAGTAAACAAAAAACGTTGGTGAGTTTAATGTATATCAATAATGAAATTGGTAATATACTCGATCTAAAAGAGGTTTGTAGTTTATGTAAAAATTATAATGCTTTATTCCATTCTGACACTGTACAGGCTATTGGGCATTATCATATTGATTTACAAGATACACCTATAGATTTTATGGTCGCAAGTGCGCATAAATTTCATGGACCTAAAGGAGTAGGTTTTGCAATTATAAAAAAGGGCTTTGGTATTAAACCTATATTAGTGGGAGGCGAGCAGGAGCGTGGCGCAAGAGCGGGAACCGAAAATGTTCATAATATAGCCGGAATGCATAGGGCCTTAGATATCGCTATTGCGGACATTGATAAAGACACCAAGCATATTAGTGAGTTAAAACGGTATTTCGTTGAGAAATTAATGAATATTGATAATAAAATACAGTTTAACGGACTTTCTGCCGAAGTAGAAGGTTGTTCCTATATTGTATTGAATGTACGTTTTGCAAAAGATTTGCCTATGTTTTTGTTTAATCTTGACCTAAAAGGAATTGCGGCATCAGGAGGTAGCGCTTGCCAAAGTGGAAGTAACCAAGGTTCACATGTCTTGAATGCGGTACTGTCAACTGAAGAAGCAATGAAAACTTCGGTGCGTTTTTCTCTAAGTAAGTTTACAACTAAAGAGGAGGTAGATTATACGCTTGAAGTGATTAAAAACTTAATATAAATAAATGGGCAAGAAAGTTAATTGGGGAATTATAGGCTTGGGTAAGATCGCTCATAAATTTACCCAAGATTTATTATTAGTTGAAAATGCAAATTTATATGGCGTGGCATCAAGGGGAATAGCTAAAGCAAAAGACTACGCTGAAAAATATCAAGCTGATAATTATTATGGGAGCTATAAAGAATTAGCTGATGATCCTAATATTGATGTTGTTTACATCGCAACACCACATATTCATCATTGCGAGTATACATTAATGGCTTTGGAAGCAGGTAAAGCTGTACTATGCGAGAAAGCTTTTGGTATGGATAAAGCAGAAGTGGTAAAAATGATTGCTAAGGCAAGTGAGAAAAAGCTGTTTTTAATGGAAGCTTTATGGACTCGTTTTATACCTGGCACAGAAAAGGTATTAGAATTATTAAATGGTGGTTTAGTAGGAGATTTGAAAACTGTTCGAGCCGATTTCGGTTTTAGAGCGAATTACGAACCAAATGAAAGACTTTTTAATAAAGAATTAGGTGGCGGTGCATTATTAGATATAGGTATTTATCCGGCTTTTTTGAGTTTACTAACATTAGGTTTTCCTAAAGAAATAATTGCTAGTGCAACGATGTCACCAACTAAGGTTGATACCTCTATCATGATGTTATTTAATTATAATAACCAAGAAACGGCAATTTTAGACGCCACTTTAGCTGTAGATACTCCTACTGAAGCTTGGTTACATGGTACAAAAGGCTCTTTAAAAATGCATTCTCGTTTTCACCATACAGAGTCAATATCACATTATAAAGATCATGATTTAGTTGAAACCTATGAAGTAAAATATAAAGGAAACGGCTACTATCACGAAATAATGGAGGTGATGAAATGCTTAGAAATGGGTAAAATAGAAAGTGATAAAATGCCTCTATCTTTTAGCTTAAAGTTGATTGATTTGTTGGATAAAGTAAGAAACGAAATAGGATTGACTTATAATTAGAGCAGACTTATCTATTTCTTGAATGTGACTTTAGATTATCTTTAATTCACTATTTAAATTGTGAATTTGCCGATTTAAGTTAATCGTAATACCTTATTATTTGACCATTACCTTTTCCTATTACACTTCTTTCATAAGCTTTTACCACTTTATGCATTGGTACAGGATTATGCCCGGGAAAATAACCTTTGTATTTCTCATAAGCATCTTCAACCATCCCTAAAGAAACTACATTCACCCTAATTTCATTTTCCATTTCTAAGGCAACAGCTTGTACGAAACTATGTATACCGCCATTCACCATTGCTGCACTGGCTGTTTTTACAACCGGGTCATCTGCCAAAATTCCTGTTGAAAGCGTGATAGACCCTTTTGGGTTTAAATATTTTCTTCCAATACGTACAAGATTTACTTGTCCCATTAATTTACTTTTTAAACCTATATAAAAATCATCTTCCGTCAAGGAGTCAAAATCTGCCCATTTAGCCTCACCGGCAATGCATATTATAGCATCTAATTTTCCTACCTGTTCGAATAAATTTTTTATTGAGCCACTATCAGCAATATCTACGGCTAAGTCGCCATTAGTGCGTGCTGCAATTAGCACTTCATTTTCTTGAGAAAAATGAGCTGATACTTTTTTACCAATAGTTCCGTTTCCGCCAACGATAAGAATTTTCATGTTTAGTTTTTATCAAACATATAGATAAATCCTCATATCTAAAAACGATAGATAAAGATTTATTTTATAATTTAGTCATTATAAAATGGATTCATAATATGTCAGAACAAGAAAGTAATTCTTATATTTTAGGGACTGAAATTGCCGAGGTACACCGTTTAGGTTTGCAGCATCAGGTATGGTCAAGCGAAGCAATTAAAGGTTGGGAGTTAGCAGGTTTTACCGCAGGTCAAACTTTATTAGATCTAGGTTGCGGTCCGGGATATTGTACTACAGAATTGGCGTATATTGCTGGTGAAAAGGGTAGGGTTATAGGTATAGATAAATCTGAACATTTTATTAATTTTTTAAAGAAAGTTACTGATCAATTTGGCTTGAATATTGAGTCACAATGTGCTGATTTCAATTCAATGGAATTACAGGATAATAGTTTAGATGGCATTTATACACGTTGGGCTTTGGCCTGGATCGAAAATCCAGAAGAAATTATAATTAAACTACGTAGGGCATTAAAAAAAGGTGGCGTTGTTGTAACTCATGAATATTTTGATTGGTCTACTCTACAAACCGAACCACATAAACCAGCGCTTGCCAAAGCAATAGCAGCGGCTTTACAAAGCTTAAGAGACCAAAATGGAGACATAGATGTTGGAAGAAAATTACCTGTTTATTTTGAAAGTGCAGGATTTGAATTGCTAAGTACCAGGCCCATGACCAAAATGGCAACTCCAAAACAATTTACATGGAATTGGCCTAAGAGTTTCTTTAATATTTACTTCCCCAAATTAATTGGAGCCGGTTATTTATCGAATCAAGAAGTTATGGAGGCTTTACAAGA
>Ga0209344_10001831_pt1 | contig 25827 bp, 16 predicted proteins | sample Cruoilmetagenom6_FD_187293 | JGI IMG/M metagenome (GOLD analysis project Ga0209344, IMG submission 187293) | Oil polluted marine microbial communities from Coal Oil Point, Santa Barbara, California, USA - Santa Barbara Oil Seep Sample 6 (SPAdes)... | ecosystem: Environmental > Aquatic > Marine... | reverse complement strand
TCACGGGCGCATCGCACCCGGCTTCGTGCAGCGCCGCGATCAGATCGGTGCCCGACTCTTCGCCCATATGAAAATCGGCAAGCACGATATCGCAGCCCTTGCTCGCCCGCGAGACCGCCGACTCGATCGAGTCCGCGGTGCCCAGGGCCAGGTTGGTCTCTTCGAGGAACATCAAGATCAGGTCGCGATCGAGATCCGTCGGCGTGACGATCAGCAGCGAGCCGTGCAGACGATCCGGCTCCACACGCTCGAGCGAGTACGCCTCGTTGAGCGGGTCGAGCCCGAGCAGGTCCTTGGTCGAGATCTGCTCGTTGAACGCGATGCCCACTTCGTGGACGCGCCCCTCGAGATGGCCGCAGCGGACGATCTTGCCCTGGATGGTTTGGCTTGAGCCGTTGGCGAGCTTGAGTGTGACCTCGCACGGGCTGTTGACATGCACGAACGATGCGTGCAGGATCGACATCCCGCCGCGTGAGATATTCCGGGTCGCGACGGGGATCGTGACCTTCGCGCCGTTGCCGTGCTGGATCGTCAGCTCCACGGCTCCCACCCGGAACGACCAGCGCACATACTCGCGATCCGGGTTCACATATGATTCCTGATCCTTATCAAAGTGCTCAAGGAGCTTGTTGAGTTCGCGTTCGCCCAGGCGGAGGGTATTGGCCAGGTTCTGGGTTTTTTTCATGATGCACCTTCTCAACAAACGGGACGGATCGTGCGTGTACGCTCGATGTATCACCGCATATCGGCCTGTTGAACCGGGGGCTTTGGCCCAAAGAGAGTTTCTCATCGAGTCCGATCCATCCCCACAGGATTCAGCAACACGGGTGGTCTGCCCAGGGTTATCCGAGTCCAATAAACAAAGCACAAGCCCCGATGAACGGGGCTTGCGGCGTATTTGCAATGATATAAGTTGAGATGCTCGGCTCAGATATCGAGGTTCTTGACTTCCAGCGCGTGGTCCTCGATGTACTTCCGTCGCGGCTCGACATGCTCGCCCATCAGCAGGGAGAACAGGTTGTCCGCCTCGCCCGCCTGGTCCCACTGCACGCGGAACATCGAGCGGACATCGTGGTCCATCGTCGTCTCCCAGAGCTGGATCGCGTCCATCTCGCCCAGACCCTTGAATCGCTTGATCTCCATCCCGCGCCGCCCGATCTCATGGAGGGCGCTGAGGATGCTCGGGATGTTCTCGGCTTCGACGATCTTGGAGTTGGCCGTGGAGAGCGTCTCGGTGTCATCATCTGATCCCGGTTTGGGCGCCTTGCCGACCTTGGTGGTGCTCCAGGCGAAGCGGGCCGGGAGCTTCTCGCCGGTGATCGATTCTTCCTGCACCAGCGCGTAGTCGTTGATGTCGAGCCCGAGCTCAGCGAGCTCTTTGAAGATCACCGCGAGCTCTTTGTTCTCGTGGAGCTCACGCACCGTGGCGATCGGGGAGTTGATCTCCGCGACCGTGTCCGAGTCCTGAGGCGTCGCGGGCAGCTCGATGCCATCCTGAGCCTCTTCGATATCGTCGGAGTGGCGCCAGTTGTTCTTCTCGATGATCTCGAGCGCTTCAACCTCGGACCAAGCGTACTCGCTGGTCGCCAATGTCGCGACGATGTGCGTGGGCAGCGTGCCCTCGCGACGGGCCGCGAGCAGATCGACGAATCGGCACCCGCGGCGCTCGGCCACCTCGACGAGGTCACCGAGTCGGGTGATCGCCCGCACGGCGCGCATGGCGTCGTTGCCCGAGATCTCGGTGAGTGTCGCCGGCTCATCGCCCAGACGGGTGTTGTCGATGTCGCGGATCAGCAGCGACGAGCCGTCGAGCCCCAGCTCGGTGAGCACCGAATCGAGCTTGCCCTCGTTGAGCACATACTGCGATTTCTTGCCCTTGATGATCTGGTACAACGGCGGCTGCGCGATATAAATATGCCCACGCCGCACCAGCTCGTTCATATGGCGGAAGAAGAAGGTGAGCAGCAGCGTGCGGATGTGCGAGCCGTCGACATCCGCGTCGGTCATGATGATGATCTTGCCATAGCGGAGCTTGGAGATATCGAAGTCGCCGCCGATGCCGCAACGCAGCGCGCCGATGAGCGTGCGGATTTCTTCAAACCCGAGCACCTTGTCGATGCGTGCCCGCTCGACATTGAGGATCTTACCTTTCAGAGGCAAAATCGCCTGCGTCTCGACATCGCGCCCCTGCGTCGCCGATCCGCCCGCGGAGTCGCCTTCGACAATAAACAGCTCGGCCCGGTCGAGGTCCTTGGTTTTGCAGTCGCGCAGCTTGTGGGGCATCGAGCCCGAGTCGAGGGCGGTCTTGCGCCGGGTCAGCTCGCGGGCCTTGCGGGCGGCCTCGCGTGCCTGGGCCGCGACGATGCCCTTGAGGCACAGCTTCTTGGCTTCGGCCGGATGCTCTTCGAGCCAGGCGTTGAGTGCTTCTTGCACCGTGCCCGATACAAACGACTCGATCTCGGGGTTGAGCAGCTTCTCTTTGGGCTGGTTGTTGAACTGCGGGTCGGGGAGCTTGACGGACACGATCGCGATGAGCCCCTCGCGCAGGTCATCGCCCGATGGGTTGGGGTCCTTCTCTTTGAGGAACCCGAGCCGGCGGGCGTAGCCGTTGAGCGTGCGGGTGAGGGCGGTCTTGAAGCCCTGGCCGTGGGTGCCCCCGTCGGCGTTGTGGATGTTGTTGGCGAAGGTGAGCAGGCTCTCCGAGTACCCGTCGTGGTACTGGAGGGCGATCTCGCAGAGCATGTTCTCTTCAGCGATCTCGTTACGCAGGAACACGGGCGAGGAAAGGGCGGTCTTGCCCTGCATCAGGTGTACGACATATTCGAGCAATCCGTTCTCGGCCTTGAATGTATCGTGCTTGATCTTGCCATCGGGCCCGACGCGCTCGTCGGTCAGGCGGATCACCACGCCCGGGTTGAGGTACGCCAGTTCACGCAGGCGGTGAGAGAGCACGCTGTAATCGAAGGTGACATCGTCAAAGATCTGGGTGTCGGGCTTGAAGACAATCGTTGTGCCCGTTTCGCGCGATGCGTTGGCCGGGATCGGCCCGACATCAGAGAGCGCTTTGGTGACCACGCCGCGTTCGAATGTGATCGACTTGATCTGCCCGTCGCGCCAGACCTCGGCTTCGAGCAATGATGAGAGCGCGTTGACACACGAAACGCCCACGCCGTGGAGACCGCCCGAGACTTTGTAGGCCGAGTCTTCCTGCTGGAACTTGCCGCCGGCGTGGAGCTTGGTGAGCACAACCTCGATCGCGGGCTTGCCGTTGACGGTGGGGTCATCGTTCTTGACGGGGTCGGTCGGGATGCCGCGCCCGTCATCGGTGACCTTGATCGAGCCGTCGGCTTGGATCGTCACCGAAACAAAGGTCGCAAAGTCCGCCATCGCCTCGTCGATCGAGTTGTCGACGACTTCATATACGAGATGGTGGAGCGCGCCCAGCCCGGTGCCCCCGATGTACATCCCGGGGCGCTTGCGGACCGCTTCGAGCCCCTCGAGGACCTTGATCTGGTCCGAGGAGTAGCCGTTCTTGGGGGCTTGCCCATCGGCAAGGTCAGAAGCCGGATCGGAAGCGGGGTTGGTGCTTTGGTGTTCGCTCATGGTGTGCTTTGTTTCTGTTCGATTGGGTTGAAACTCAAGGGCTCGAACAGCGAAAGATATTCTGTGGTATCTTGTGATGGCGTATCGGTTTCTGATCGATTTTGATGCGTTGAATCATAGCGCATCTGGGGGCATTTTGCCCGGTTTCACACGGACAAACTGATCTGAGATCGGGCCGAGATCTGGCATGGTATTCGGGGGCAATCGATGGCAGTTGAGCCTGAAAAAACAGAAGAAAACGCCGATTTTGAGCGTGGGCTGTATGTCTGCGAGCACCCGGGGCACGAGTTCGTCAACGCGGGCTCGTCGGGGACGACGATGGGGCTGTTTTGCACCCAGCTCTTCGCGATGCTCTTCCTGATCCCGGCCGTGGGATTCTTTGGAATGCGGAACCTGGCTGGGGCTCCCATGTGGGCCTCGGCGCTCGTCACCGGGGTGCTGCTTGCGGTTGTGCTCACCGCTGGCATCGTGATGCTGCGCCGGATCAACCGCGTGAATCAGAACAACAACGCGGGAACTTTTTATACCAACGAGAGCGACTCACGGTTCCGTGTGCGTGTGGTCATCCCTAAGAAGAAGCAGGGGGCCAAGATCGTCGAATGGGCCAGGTTGATGAGCGACGAGATCGCCAGCGAAGTGGTCGGCGAAGAAGCCGAGATGGCCGCCGAGGAACTCGAGATGATCCGGGGCGGGTTCGAGCCCATGATCGTCCGCCCGTGGTTCGGGCTCAAACGCGATCGCTTCTACTGGCGGACCTTCGCGATCATGTGCGTGGTCGTCGGGTTTGGGGCGTTGATCCTGCTCTCGCAGGTGCTGGGCAACTGGAAGAGCGTCATGCAATCCTTCGGCTTCCTGACCTACGCGGGCATGGGGCTGATGATGGTCGGGGGCGTGGTGAGCGCCGAACTCATCTGGCCGACCTATCTGCGTCTGGTGCCCGGGCAGCTCGATGTGTTCCGGTTTGGATTCCTGGGATCGGGCAAGCCCAGGGTCGAGCGCTTCGATCTGCGATCCGCGGGCGTGTGTGTGGATTTCGGGCGTCACATCGCGGTGATCGAGCCCCCGCGTCCGATCGGCGAGCCGCTCCCCAAGCTGGTGCAGGCCAAACGCTGGCCCCACGCCCAGGCTTTTCCGGAAGACTACACACCCACCTACATCGCGCTGGCCATGACCAGCAGCCGTCGGCTCTTCGCCCAGCGATTAATCCAGGCCGCCCGGACGGACGAGCCGACCCCGCTGGTGCCGATGGATCGGCTCGGGGAATAAACCGGATTGAGTCTTAGGGCACGATCAACACGCGCGAGATGTGCTCGCTGAGCAGCTCGTACACCGTGTCGATGTCGCCCTCGGCCAGACGCACGCAGCCCATGGATTCATCCCCGCCGATCGAGTCCTGGTCGATGGTGCCGTGGATGCCCAAAGAGGTGAGCGTGCTGTACTTGCCCACGCCCGTGAGCCCGATCCAGAACTCCCCGATCGGGTTGGCCGGATCGTCGGGCGAGTATTGATCGCGTGCATCGCGTGGGTTGACCCACCCGGGGTTCTCGAGCTTGTTGGCCGAGACGACGAACTCGCCCACGGGCGTGCCGTCGTTGGAGCCGAGCCCGACATCGAACGACTTGATGTACAGCCATGACTTCGGATCGGCGGGCGAGCCGTGGTAGATGTCGATCCGGTGGGCCGATTTGTACACGATCGCATGGAACGGCCCACGCACAAGCTTGAGCGTCTGCCCGAGCCGAATCTTGGACGGATCGGCGATCTGGTTCACCCGTGAGATCAGCTTCCAGTGCGTCGCCAGCTCGCGCCGACCCGCGATCCGCGAGAGCGAATCGCCCGACTGCACCTTGTACGACTCGCTCATCGGATCGTCCGGATCAACCACGGGCGAGAACAGCAGCACCTCGTTGATCGCGGTGAGCTCGTCACGCAGGACCTGGGCCTGGCTGTGGGTGATGTCCGCCCCCATCAAGGCTTGCGAAAGGAGTTTGCGAGCCCCAACACGGTTGTTCTCAGCGACGAGCCGACGGGCGGAATCGAGCTGGAGCCGGATGCCCGACGAGAGCCCGGTGTTTCGAGATTGATTACTGGGCTGGGTGCTTGGCTGGGTATTCGTTTGATTGGTGTTCGACGCGGCGTCGAGAATGTCCGTGCTGGGGCTCGTATTGGTCGATGGCTGGGTGCTTGGGCGGGTCACGGGGCGCGAGGAGCCGGGGTTGGTGTTGGCCGGGGTGTTGCTGCGGATCGCTCGCTCGACATCGCCGCGTGGGTCGGTGTTCCCGTCCGCGCCCGGTAGCGGGCGGGCCGGGGAGTTGTTGATGACGACGGGCGGCTGCTCGATGGGCGTGTTGCCCTGAGCAGTTTCCGGCTGGTTGAGGGTCTGATCGTTTGGCTGGTCTGATTCGGCTACAAGCTTGGAGGCCTGCGGGCGGATCAGCGTGTACCACACGAGCGCGAGCAGCCCAATGACGATCAGGGCGGTCACAATTTTTCGCAGCGGCCCGGCGCTCGATCGGCGGTAGTGGACCTGAGAAGAGCGGGTGGCGTTGCGGGATGATTGACTCGGTAAGCTCATCGGAGTTCCTTGCTCGGGGCTCGTGTCTCAGATCTGGATCGTGTCGGATTCCATCGCTGGTGGTATCAAGTGAGTTGACTGATCTCGCCAGCCTCTGTAAACACCCGGTCCATCAACCAATCGTGCGCCTCCGTCGGCACCCGCTCGATCACCTGACACCCGAAGCATACGCCCACCATCAACGGGCGGGGCATCCCCAGCGCGTCGATCATGCGATCATAAAAGCCCGCACCCCGTCCAAGACGGCGCAGGCCCGGATCGAATGCCAGCCCGGGGATCAGGATCAGGTCCAGTGTTGATTTTTCCACCAGCGGGCACCCGCCCACGGGGGCCCGGACTCCGTATCGGCCCATCCGCAGGTCCGTGTCCAGATTCCGGACCTGGGCCGGTTCCATGGATTTGTGATCCCAATCGATGCGTGGCACGCACACGGTTTTCCCATCGCTGATCGCATGCTCGATGAGCGGATCAAGCGAGAGTTCGCCGGCCATCGACGCGTAGGCGAGGATGGTCTTGGCTTCTTGATAGAACGCACTTCCGATAAGTCGATCGCAGAGCTGGGTGCTTGCACCCGCCCGCTCTTGCTCGCTGAGTGCTTCGAGCGTGCACTTGAGCTGGGCGCGGTGCTCGGTTTTACTCAGAGTGGGGGGCATACGCAGATCATAGAGATGATCGCCCTCGGCAGAGCTGTGGCGGCATTGAAACCCTTGCAGGGAAGAAAAATGTTCAGCGTTGCAATACACCCCTCAATCAGGCGTTGGGCCTCGGTGCAAGATGCCCGCTGGCCGGGTTTCGCCGCACGCATGACTACAGATACAGAAGAAGGGTCTCACATGCATCGGAATACAGGAACTGGGCGCCCAGGGCGCGATCGCTGTCCATGGGCACCATCGAATCGACTGATCTACGCGGGTGCGCTGGCTCTGCTCGGGTCTTTGGGCTCAATCGCCAATGCCCAAGCCCTCCCGCCGGTGCAGTTCCCCCCGGAGAACCCGTTCAGCGTCGAGAAAAGCACCCTCGGCAAGATGCTCTTCTGGGACGAACAACTCTCGAGCGACAACACCATGTCGTGCGGCACATGCCACATCCACTCCAGCGGCGGCGGTGACCCCCAAGCGGGGCACAACCCGGGGCTCGATGGGCTCTTTGGCAATGCCGACGATGTGATCGGTTCGTTTGGTGTGTCGCTCTTTGACGGGGACGATCGATTCGTGAAGTCCCCAGCCTATGGATTGATGCCGCAGACTACGGGGCGGCTCGCCCAGCCCTCGATCATGGCGATGTACGCACCCGATCTCTTCTGGGACGGACGCGCGACGGATCAGTTCGTCGATCCGCAAACAGGTCAGATCGTGATCCAATCGGGCGGGGCACTCGAAAGCCAAGCCGTCGAACCGATCTTGTCGAGTGTCGAGATGGCGCATTCGGATCGCAGCTGGGAACAGGTCATCGAAAAACTCACCCACGCCCGCCCGATGGCGCTGGCGACCGATCTGACACCAGACATGCAGGGTTTCGTGCTCACCGGGGCGAGCTACCCCGAGCTCTTCGAGCTCGCTTTTGGCGATGAACAAATCACCGCCGCTCGTATCGGGATGGCGATCGCGACCTACGAGCGGACACTGGTGCCGGATCAAACACCGTTCGATGCGTTCGTCGCGGGCGACCAGCAGGCCCTGACGAATCGCCAGCAGAACGGGCTCAACGCGTTCAACGGCTCGCGCTGCTCGGCCTGCCATATCGGGGCTCAGTTCACGGGCAATGGGTTCCGCAACATCGGGCTGCGTCCGATCGCCGAGGACAGCGGGCGGTTTGAGGTGACCAACAACCCTCCGGATCGCGGGCGCTTCAAGGTGCCCTCGCTGCGCAATGTCGGGCTCCGCGATCGGTTCATGCACAACGGGCAGCTCGCGGACCTCGACGAGGTGTTCGATTTCTACGCCCGGCGCAACGGGCAGGTGTCTTTCGCTCAGAACCGCGACGGGCTGCTCAATGTGCCCATCGTGCTCGGGAACAACGCCCAGGCCAACCTCACCGACTTTCTTATCAACGGGCTGACTGATCCACGCGTGGCCAACGAGGAGTTCCCCTTCGATCGTCCGATGCTCCACAGCGAGCAGCCCGCCCAGAACCCGCAGACGATCAGCGATGGCGTGGCCGGGAGCGGGGGGGCGATGCCGACGATGGTTGCGTTGTCGCCGCCCAACTTGGGGAATAGAGATTTTAAACTCGGGATCGACTCGGCGCTGGGTGGGGCTCAGGCGTGGGTGGTGGTGTCCAACGACCCGCCATCAGACGGGGTATTGGCACACGACGAGCTGCTCGGCCCGATCACCCTTGAGGGGATTGGCACGGGCGAGGGCTACGGCACCATGGCGTATCCGATCCCCAACATCGTCGGGCTCGACGGGCAGAGCCGATACATGCAGTGGCGGGTGAGCGATCCGGGGGCACCCGATGGGTTCGCGGCCTCGCCGATCGTGGAGGTGCGTCTCTTCTGCACCATGCACGGCACCTGCACCGACCATTGCCCCGCAGACCTGACCAGCGACGGCATCCTTGATTTCTTTGATGTCAGCGCGTTCCTCGATGGGTTCGGTTCACAAGCTGAAGCCTCGGACTTCACCGATGATGGGGTCTTTGATTTCTTCGATGTCTCCGCCTTCCTTGACGCCTTCGGGAGCGGCTGCTCATAAGCAAGGGGTGAGCGGGTGATGTTGTTCGGGCTTTGGTTTGTAGTTTGAGCCGAAATTTTGTATTTTATGCACCCGATGCGGCGTTCCTTCGGATAGTCTGGGGATCCCCGCTTCGGGTGTAGGCTGTTTTTGACTACATCAAGGCCCTCGGCGGGGTCATGCGGGCCTGTCTCTCTGGCCCGTAGCGCGAAAGCGCACCGGGGTCGAGCGTTCTGTCTTGAACACTCAATCTGTATGCAAGCCCCACCCATGAGCCCGGCTCGATCGTGTGAGCCGGATACATAAACAGGTTGGAACAACCAGTTTGAAAGAACAGAGGATCGGCAAAAGCCGAGTACTCTTGTGGAGGAATAGTTATGTGGAGTCTCAAGGCGTGCAGCGCCGCATGTGTTTGTTTGTTTGCTGGGTTGGCTTCTGGGCAGGTCCAGTCGGTCCAAAGTGCCAGCCAATCTAATCTTCAAGGCGTGACCCTCGATCAGCCCGTGTTCGAGGCTCAGCCGACCCATGTCATGCAGCTCGCGGGCACCCAGCTCGAGTACAGCATGCTCAAGTCGCTCCACCAAGGACACTATGTCCGGGTCAACGAGCTGCTGATCTCCGAGGGCTATGTCGATCTCCAGCTCGAGCGCATCAATGTGCTGGCCCCGGACGCCCAGCTCGTCGTGGGCACCAAGGATGGGCAGCAACAGCTCGCTCGCCCCGATGTGATCATGCTCTCGGGCATTGTCGCGGGTATCCCTGATTCAACCGCCTACCTCGCCGTCTCGCCCTTCGGCACCAACGGCTATGTCGAGATCAACGGCGATCTCATCTCCGTCTCCACCGGCCCATACGCTCAGGATAAGGAGCTCAAGAAAGCACTCCAGAGCGTGCGCATGGATGATGTGATCGATCTGGCCAACGCCCCCGCGCTGTGCGGCTACGACGCCGGCATGCTGGCCCTCGAGCCCCACGGCCCCCCGGTTGAGTACGCCCCGAGCGCGAGCCGCGGCGACACCACCTGCCGCATCGCCGCGATCGCGATCGAGACGGACTGGGAGTTCACCGACCGCCTCTTCGATGGCAACACCGACGCGTCGGCCGCCTACCTCGTCTCGCTCATGGGCGCGATCTCCGAGATCTACGAACGCGAGCTCAATGTCCGCCTGTCGATCCCGTTCTTGCGGGTCTGGGGCGACAACTCCGATCCGTATTCGGTGGCCGCGGGCGATCCGTTGAATCTCGTGTTCAACGAGTGGAACGCCAACATGAACCACATCCAGCGCTCGACCGTGCACTACTTCACCGGTCGCACCGACCCAGAGTACGGCGGGGTCGCGTATGTCAGCGCGCTGTGCAACTCGGAGTACGGCTACGGCGTTTCGGCCCACATGGTCGGCTCATTCCCCTACCCGCTGGTTGATCACAGCCATGGCAACTGGGACCTGATCGTCGCCAGCCATGAACTCGGACACAACTTCGGCACCGGCCACACCCACAGCTACTCGCCCGCGATCGACGGGTGCGGCAACGGCGATTGCTCCGACCCAGTCGGCGGCACCATCATGTCCTACTGCCACGGCTGCTCGGGCGGGCTGAGCAATCTTGTGCTCGACTTCCACCCACGCGTCAAAGACACCATCCTTGGGTTCCTCGATGATATTGGGTGTGACCTGATCGGCGATGGCGTCACCGCGGTGCCCGATTTCGCCAGCACACTGATGAACGAATCAGTCATGCTCGATGTGCTGGGCAACGACGAGAGCCAGTCCTGCGAAGCGTTCTTGCTCGCCGGTGTGGATAGCGCATCAGACAACGGCGGCAGCGTCGAAGTGCTCGAAGGCCAAGGCCCGGGCGGACGCGATATCCTCCGCTACACCCCAGCCGACGGCTACGACGGCGTGGACACTTTCGAGTACACCATCTCCGGCGTCTCGGGCGCACAGACCGCGGTGGTCTCCATTGATGTCCAGGCGCTCCGCACACCGGATGTCCGCTCAAGCCCGATCGCTGGTATGCATGTGGATTACTACAGCGTTGGTGCGCTCAACAACTTGCCCAACTTTGATACGCTGACACCGTACGCCGAGGATGTCTCGATGGATGTCGATTACGCATCCACCAACGGCAACTTCATGAACTCGGGTCGCTCGGAAAATGTGGCCGCGGTATTCACCGGCTATGTCTTCGCCCAGACCAGCGGCGTGTACACCTTCTCGATCAACTCCGACGACGGCTCGAAGCTCTTTATCGGCGACGAGTTGATCATCAACAATGATGGTCTCCACGGCATGGTCCGCCGGGCTGGCACCAAGCCGCTGAGCGCGGGCTGGCACCAGATCCGGATCGAGTTCTTCGAGCGTGGCGGCGGGGCGGGTCTCATCGCGACCGTCGCGGGCCCATCGCTCACCGAGACGAGCCTGGGTGATTCCCTGATCTCCCACGAATCAGGCGCCGAGCCTTGCCTGGCCGATCTCACCGGCGACGGCGTGCTCGACTTCTTCGATGTCTCCGATTTCCTCGATGGCTTCGGAGACTCGGACCCCATCGCCGACATGGATGACAACGGGATCTTCGACTTCTTCGATATCTCGATCTTCCTCGATCTGTTCGGTGCGGGCTGCCCGTAAGCGGCCGCTGTTTAGATTGATCGAAACTTGGTTTTAATCTTTACGACGGCTCGGGTTTGCACCCGAGCCGTCGTTTTCTTTCCGCTCTTCCTGGCGGGCGCGGGCCTCATCGAGGTAGCCCTTGAGCACCCGCTCGGCCCCGATGTCCTTGGGCTCGTAGTAGCGTTTGTCCACGCCGAGGTAGTCCTGGCCCGAGAGCTGATCGTCGCTGTTGTGCGAGTACTCGTATTTCTCGCCCCCGAGCAGGCGGACGCGTTTGCCCGAGCCATCGCTTGTAGATTGTGGCGAGGTGTTCTTATCGCGCAAGTACATCGGCACGGGCAGCACACGGTTCTTGCGGACATCGTCGAGGGCCGCGTCGATGGCGCGGTAGGCCGCATTGGATTTGGGACAGCACGCGAGATAGGTCGCGCACTGCGCGATGGTGATCCGGGCTTCGGGCATGCCGATGCGTTCGACCAGGTCCCAGCATGACTGCGCGATGACCACGGCCCGCGGGTCAGCGTTGCCGATGTCCTCGCTCGCCAAGATCGCCAAACGCCTGCAGATAAACCGCGGGTCTTCGCCCGCGTCGAGCATCCGGGCGATCCAGTACAGCGCCGCGTCAGGATCAGACCCACGAACAGATTTGATCATCGCCGATGCCGCGTCGTAGTGTCCGTCGTCGCCGTAGGTTGCCAGCTTGTGCTGGATCGAATCTTCTGCAGTTTGTTTGTCGATATGGATCGTGCCGTTGCCCGAGTTCTTGTTCGCCCCCATCGACGAGAGCACCGCCACTTCCAGCGCGGTCAACGCCCGCCGGGCATCGCCCTCGGACTTGATCGCCCAGACCTGTTTCGCGTCGTCGTCGATCGTGATCGTCAACTCGGGGAAGGCATCCGGATGGACGATGGTGCGTTCGATCAGCTCGACAGTTTCGTCCTCGCTGAGGGATTCGAGCCGAAAGAGCGTCGAGCGCGAGATCAACGCGGCGTTGACCGCGAACAACGGGTTCTCGGTGGTCGCCCCGATCAGCGTGATCAGCCCCCGCTCGACATCCGCGAGCAGCACATCCTGCTGTGATTTGGAGAAGCGGTGGATCTCGTCGAGGAACAGGATCGTTCGTTTGCCGGAATCACCCAGCACGCGGTAGGCGTCGTCGATGATCTCGCGGATGCGTTTGACCCCGACCGACGCGGCGTTCTCGCGCACAAACCGGCGCGAAGTGGCTTTGGCGATGACATGGGCCAGCGTGGTTTTCCCGGTCCCGGGTGGGCCGTGGAGGATCACCGAGGTGAGGGCATCGGCATCGACCATCCGCCGGAGCAGTTTTCCCGGTGCGATCAGGTGCGTCTGGCCGACAACTTGTTCAAGGGACTCAGGTCGAACCCGAGCCGCGAGCGGGGCGATCGAGTCGACGGCGGTTTCTCGATTGGATTGCCAGAGGTCCTGCATACGGGAAGTGTATGGGTGTGTTTCGATCGGCAGGCGGGTCGAGCACGCGAGAATCGTGACATTTGATGTGGAAATGGACAAACTGGTGGAACCCGAGATTTGCAAATGCTAACATAAACACGATGGTGCTCACACTTTGGATCATTTCGGTGCTGATTCTGGTCGGAATCGGGTGTTTTCTCGGCGGCCAAGCCTACGGGAAGCTGTGGAAGCCCGCGCTCACGCCGATCAACGGCTTCCTCTATATGTTAGGGTTCGGTTATGCTCGGGGCATGCACGACCTGACGGTGGAAGCCGAGGACGGGGCATTCGATGATCTAGGCGGGCCCATGATCGTGGTGTGCAACCACACCGCCGGCGTCGACCCGATCCTGGTGAGCCTGTCGGTGCCGACCAAAATCTGCTGGCTGATGGCCGACGACATGCGTCTGCGTGGGATGGGCTGGTTCTGGAACTGGGCCGGCGTGATCTTTATCGCCCGCAACCGTCACGGGCGGACCGGGCTCCGCCGGGCACGCGCCCACCTCGACGATGGTGGCGTGATCGGCATCTTCCCCGAGGGCAAAATCCAACGACCCGCCGGCCAGCTCCTCCGCTTCGCCCCCGGCGTCGGTGTGCTGGTCAAACGATCCGGAGCCCGCGTGCTCCCCGTGCTCATCGAGGGCACCCCGACCCAGGCCCCGAGCGCATGGGACTCACTCTGGACACGATCCAACACCCGCGTGAAGGTGATGAAGCCGATCGATTATTCGGATTCAGGCATGAACAACGCCGAGATCGCCGAGGATCTTCATCAGCGGTATGTCGAGTGGACCGGCAGGGATGAGGTTGCTCAGTGTGTAGTTGAAGATGTTGATGATGGTGCGTTGGGTGCTGTGCGACAAATCGCGTGAACTAGTCGGTTGCAGTCATGTGTTCTAAGCGTGTGAGTGCGTCGGAACCCAGAAGATATTTGTTCATTCGTGCATAATCGAGGGCTGTTTTGCCCAGATGATCTTTCTTGCTCGTGTCGGCACCTGCTCCGAGCAATATGAGCACAAGTTCACTATCGTGGTCAGACTCACAAGCTCGCATGAGTGCCGTTTTACCGCGCTCGTCTGATTGCTCAATATCGCAATAGCTCACAAATAACTTGACCATATCGTAACCGTTGAAGAATGATGATCTGATGGCGTGGTCGAGTGGAGTCTGGTTCTCGACTTGTATGTCTGGGTCAGCGCCGTGTTTGATGAGGAGCTGTATGAGCTCAGGGTTGTTGTGTCGACTCAGTGCAATCATCAGCGGAGTGAGATTTGTAGGGTCGATGTGCCCGGTTGCCCAGACATTGGGGTCAGCGCCGGCTTCGAGGAGCACAGCAACGGTGTCGATACACATGTTGTGATTCACGCTGTTGAGGATCGCGGTTTTTCCGTACTTGTTTGATGCGTTGACATCGGCACCCAGGTCGAGCAAGAGCTGGATGTGGTCGGTATTCCTTGTGTTCGAAGCTGCAGAGATGAGAGGGGTTGTGCCATCGTCGGAGCGATGGTGGATATCAGCGCCGGCGTCGATGAGTGCGGCTGCCGAATAAGCATTGGAACACGCGGTGAGTGCGGTCTCACCTTTGTTGTTTGTTGTGTTGGCACTTGCGCCGTGCTTGAGAAGCAGGCGAACGATGTGGCTGTCGGGTTGCGATCGAGATGCGAGGATAAGGGGTGTGTTGCCCAGGTCGTCTGCGTGAGATACATCGCCGCCTGCTTCGATGAGCTGGGTAATCGCCTGCGGGTCGCGAGTGCTTCGCGCCGCGACGCTGAGCGGGGAGCTTCCAGCGTTGGTGATGGCGTTTGGGTCGGCGCCAGCATTGAGTAGCTGTGTGATGGTTGCCCTGTTGGGCCCCGAACTCATGCACATGTGTAAAGAGGTTGAACCGTTGTGCGTCTTTGCGTTCGGGTCGCTTCCGAACTCGAGCAAGATTGGTACGGAGTTGAATCGCTTATAACCCGCCGCCCAGATGAGCGGGTGCATAAGTCCGGAATCGTCAAACTCGGGAAGATGATTCGGATCTGCGCCGTTGGCAAGGAGGATTCTGAGTGTTTCAGGGCTGTCGTGCTCAAAGAGCAGTAGATTGAGTACAGAGAAGTCATCAGATGTTGTTGCGTGAACATCTGCTCCTGCCTCTACGAGCAGCTGGACTATCTCAGAATTCGCATTGGTGCCGCACGCAGCGATTAGAAAAGTGAGTTGTTGTGAGAACTCAAAGTTTGGATCAGCCCCGGCATCAAGCATGAGCTGTACACGCTCAAGATTGTCGTCGATGATCGCAAGTCCTAGTTCTCGTTCGCGCGAGCTTGTTTCGTGTTCAGTTGTACGCTGGGAATAAACTTCAGGAGTGGCGATAGTTTGCGATATCGGTGCAATCAGTATGAGGAGGAGGGCAAAAGCTCTCAGTGTGGTTAGAGATAGTGTATTCACTCATAGTCTCCGGCTATATTGGTGATCGCCTCAAGCCTTCGTTTGTGAATTTGCCGATCGGGTTCGAGCTGGATCAACGCTTCGAGCTGGTGGATGGCTACGTCGTTGTCCTTGGTGATCAATGCGACACGCGCGGCCCGCTCGCGTTGGTCGGCGTCGTAAGGCGCGATCGACACCGCCCGCAGCGCCTTCTCCATCGCACGCTGCTGATCGAGCGGGTCGTCCGAGCGTGCATAGAGCAACGCAAGCTCCGCAGCGAAGGCCGGGGAATAAGTTTCGCGCACATCGAGGTACTCAAGGTACGGGATGGCCTTGGCGCGTTCTTCGTGGGTCTCGCCGGCGAGGTAATGCTTGGCCAGGCGTTGGTGGGGGGATTCGTCCGTCGGGCGGACGGTGCACGCGTGTTCGAGCATGGCGACAAGCTCGGGCGAGAGCCTGGTGTTGGCCCCGAGCAACGCAAACCCGAGCCGGAGCGTGACGAGCTGCGGGTGGTCGGGGTACTGCTCGAGCAGGTCGGTGATCTCATCGACGGTGGGCATGTTGGCTTTGTTTGGCTTGTTGTCGCTGGTGTCGAAGAGTTCCGAGAGATCCGGCACGCCGTCGGCGAGGATCAACCCGCGGTCGAGCAGTTGATCATGGGCCCACGCTTTGAACTCCGCAAGAAATGCTTGAGGCTCAGCGTTGAGCACCTGAGCAAAGGCATCGCGCGATGACCGACCAGCGGCAGAAGCATCGTAGATCTCCAGTGGGGCGTCCTTGCCGAACCGTTCGATGATGTACTCAAACATCCACGCGCCTTGTGCATACGCCAACCCACGATCGCTTGGTTTCTTGGGGCGCACAAACGCGGTGTTGATCTCTTCGAGATCAAACAGTCCATCATTCTCGTACGCATCGAGCAGCAGGGCCCAGGTCTGCGATGAGCGCGGCGCGTCTTCGTTGAAGACCGCATTGGCCTCGGTCATCCAGTGAATCACGCGGTTGCGTGTCCGCGCGAGGTTCACGGTGTGGGTGTATTCGTGCTGGAGCACCCGCTCCCAGTCGTAGTGCCCGACGGACGATTTCTGCCCGTCCTTGGGCGCCTCGATCGCGATGACCGGCCCGGTCGACGCGGCCATCGTATGAATAGAAGGCATCCCGCCGATCCGCACCGCGAACCATTCGTGATTGGGCATCAGCTCGATGATCGTCTTGGCGTCCGGCTCGAAGTCCACGCCCCCGGGTTGGACATTGCACACCCGCTCGTGGATGCGTTCGAGCACAGCAGGCATCTCGTGGGCGAGGATCGAATCGGTCGTTTCGGGCTTGTAACGAACGATAAAGTGTTCACTCTCGATCGTCGCGTATGAACCGAGTTCGGTGACGAGCGTCAGCGAGTTCTGGGCTCGCAGATCGAACGGATCGAGCGCCAACGCTTCTTCGAGCGTCGTGCGCGCGAGATTATCCTTGCCCGCCTGTACGAGCAGCAGCCCGAGCCGAAGGCGGGGATGGGCATAGAACGGAGCGCGTTCGATCACTTGGTTGTACATCGACTCCGCCAGTTCGTACTGACGAAACTCCCCGAGCGTGTCGGCCACCCGCATCATCGCGTCGGGCGAGCCCGGCGAAAGCTCGTCGTACTGATCGAGCAAGTGATTCACCGAGCGCATCCGGAACCCTGCCGCGGCGGCCGCGGCATTGAGTTCGAGGGCGTCACGCTGATCGGGCATCGACGCCAAGATCGGATCGAGCGCGTACTCGGCGCCCTGCGGGTCCTTGCGACGCAGCGCGACGCGGGCCCGGAGGATCGAGGAGTGGAGCGTGGGCGGGAAGTCCTGAGTCGGGTCGAAGGCTTCTTGAGCCTGCTCTATTTCAGCAACCCTATGCAAACTGCTCGCCGCGATCAGATCGAGCTTGCCCGCGATCTCGTCGGCGGTATCAAAGTCGAACGAGTCCACCGCCATGTTCCCGATGATGGCCGCGGCTTGGGCATTGCGTGGATGCAATCGCAGCGTCTCGACGGCCGCCGCGTGGGCATCGGAATAGTTGTTGTGCGCGTAGAGCAGCTTGGCTTCCACGAATCGTACCCGCCAGCTGAGCCGATCGAGATTGTCGCGCGCGTTGGCCAATAGCTTGGCCAGCGTCTGGTACTCTTCCTTGGCATCACCCTGCGGCCCACGCAGCTGCGTCAGCAGGATCAACCCCTCGACACCCGTCGCGACGGTGTCCGCATCGTCGATGGTCGCCGCGCTCATCTGTTTTTCGATGGCTTCCAGCGTGCTGATCGCGCGTTGGGTGAGCCCGAGCATCTGCTGGGCCTGAGCGCGGAGCCAAAGCTCAGGGATACTCATCGGCGTGTTGATCACGGGGATCAGATCGAGCGCAAGCTTCGGCTCCCCACGCATCAACGCAGCGTCTGCCCGATCGATCGCGTCGGCTTCTGTGTCGATCAAACTCGGATGGTCGTACAGACCCACCGCAAGCGCGGCCTTGGCCAGATACACCGGATTTTCAAGGTCTTCGGGCGTCCATACCCCGTGATCGACGCGTAGCAAGGCCCGCTCGCTGTCGTTGAGAAACGAAGCATTCAGTTGGTCTTTGAGTGCCTGGGAAGTCACCCCGAGCTCATCAGGCGCACCCAAACGATCGGCGGCTTGATGCGTGTGATCGTGCAAGTCCGGCTTGTCAGGCTGGGCCAACGCGTATTGCGGGCCAGCGACCAGCACCCCGATCGCCAGCGTATGGGCCAGCCTCACAAGCACACGGGGACTCATTCTTGCCCTCTCCAGTTGGACACCTGGATGTTCCAGCCCGAGCGTTCGCCCGGCGAGGTGGTGTCAAACACGGATTCGGGGATCATGAGGTTCGTCTTGACGCCGAAGAGTTCGACGATCTGCAGATCGCCCGTCCACTCGGCCTTGATATACAGCACGGGCTCAAGCGTCTCGGCGTTGAACCAGATCCGCACTTTTTCCCAGTCGTCTTCAAACTTGGAGCCGGGCTTAGGTTCAAGCTCAAGCTGGATCGCACTCTCAATGTACGGCTTGTTCGCCAACGATGCCAGCTCGGGGAAGTCTTCGTTATCGATCAGCCCCAAGCTCGGCTCGAGCAGCTCAGCGTTGTAGGATTCGAGCAGGCGATCCTGGTCGCTCCCAACAGAGACCCAGAACGGCGCATCGCGCATCAGCTCCATCGGGTCGAGCGTCTTGCCCGCGGGCACCAGCTCACGCTTGTTAAACTGCTTGTCCTCGGGCAATCGCTCAACGAGCCAGCGTCCATCAAAGATGTAGTGCTCGGCGATTTCTTCCCGCCGATCATCGATCTCAAGCATCTTAAACTTCACCGCGTAGTTCCGTCCGCTGCCGTCGGATTTTCGGGCGATCGAGAGACTGCCAACCCGGGTCTGGCGATCGTTTTCTAGCGCGTTGATCGTCGTGAAACGAACCATGCCCGTCAGCGAGTTCGTCTCTTGATCGTTCACCGAGAGCGCATCGAGGAGCGCCCGGGCATCCGTAAACTCGGCCGCAGCTGGTTCGACTTGTTGAGTTGCTGTGTCAGTCGCGGGATCGGGCTCGATGGCATGCAAGGCACCAATAGCCAGGGACGAGGCAAGCATGGCGTGGAGCGAATATTGGAGTATAAGTGGCATCATAATCTACTCTCTGTTAACGGGTGGGCAGCGGCGATGTTGCGGGCCTGTGAGTGTTTACGCAGATTCCATCGGCCAGATCGTGTCGATCGCCATATCCGGGTCATTCAGGTACGATTGAGCGATCGTGGCAGCCGCGATCGCGTCTCGGCGTTTCTTCTTCTGCTTATGCGTCAGCCCCGTCTGGGCCATCCGGGCATCAGCCGCGATCGAGGTCCGGCGTTCATCGATCAGGATCACCGCCCGTTTGGACTGATCCGCGAGCTGCTGAGCGAACACCCGGACGAGCTTTGCCCGTGGTCCCTCGGAATCGTCCATATTTAGCGGCATCCCGATCAACAGCTCCGTATCCGATTGGCTTCCAGCCCCTGATTGGGCACCCAGAGATACACCGCCCACATTGGCCACCAGCTGACGCAGAATCTCATCGAGCAGAGCCTGCCCATCGTTTCGATCAATCGGGACCTCTATAAGCCCGATCGGCGAAGCAATATTCGTGATCCGATCGCCCAGGGCCAGCCCGGTGCGTTGGTCACCAAGATCGATCGAAAAAACACGCATGGCTCATCATAGATGATGAGCCAGTGAAAAACCGGTGCTCGATCTGTCAGCAGATATCCATCGATTTATTTGAGCCCGTCGGGCAACTGGTCGTGCAGCTTCTTGATGTCCTGGGCGCGATCCTTGGGGATCACCAGCGTCGCGCGCTGGGTGCGGATGACGATCAGATCGTCGCAGCCGACCAGAGCGATCGTGTGGTCTTCGTTTGACTCGCCGATGACGATGTTGTTGGACGAATCAAAGCTTGCGATATGAAGCCCCGCGGCTTTGTTCCCGTTGTCATCCGCGTCGAGCGTCTCGCCATACGCCGGCCAAGAACCCACATCGAGCCAAGAGATCTCCATCTTGACGCCGACGATCGAGACATCGGATTCGTTGGCCGCCGGCTCCATGATGCCGTAGTCGACGGAGGTCTTAGTGAGCTGCGGATAAATCTCATCAAGCACGGCTTGCTGCTTTTCCGTGCCCCAAGCCTGGGCCATGTGAGCGATCAGCTCGGCGTTCTCAGGCATGAACCGTTCGTAGAGCTTGAGGAAGGTCCCCGCGTGGAAGACAAACATACCCGCGTTCCAGTCGTAGCGACCGGACTGGACATACGCCTCCGCGTTCTCCAGCGGCGGCTTCTCTACAAACCGAGCGACCTTGAAGGCCTGCCCGTTGGTCTCGGGCAGCGACTCGCCGTGCTCGATGTAGCCATAGCCTGTCGCCGGGTGATCGGGCTTGATCCCGAAGGTGACCAATCGTGACGGGTCCTCCTCGACGAGTTTGTAGCCCAGTTCCATGGCTGCGTTGAACACATCGTCGGGCTCGATTAGCTGATCCGCGGTGAGCACCGAGAAGATCGCATCGGGGTCCTCTTTGGCAAAGACCGCCGCGGCGAAAGCGACCGCGTTGACCGTGTCCCGCGGCTGAGGCTCACCAAGAATGTGCGCGTCATCAAACGATGGCAGCCCCTCGCGGATCTGCGAGCGGTACCGCTCGCCGGTGCAGATGTACTGCTTGTCCGTCGGCACGAGCTTGGACGCACGCTGGGCCGCGATCTCCAGCAGTGAGACCGTCCGGTTGCCCTGATGGATGAACTTGATGAGCTGCTTGGGCTGCCCATCGCGCGACATCGGCCACAAACGCGTCCCCGAGCCGCCGGCCATGATCATTGAGTATCGCATGCAGGTCCTTTGCCGTTATCAAGAAGAGAAATCGTATGGTGGGAGAACGAATTGTGGCGGTTTGTGGGGGTTAAGCCCCCGCGAAGACCGCGCCCACGATGGTATCGACATCGGCGTCCTGAGGGGTCCGCGTGAGGGCGAGCTGGACCTTTTGCTCGGCGTTTGCCCGCTGCTCGCCCAGAGCGACCAGGGCCGCCACCGCTTCGATCGCAGCTGCGGGCAAAGTCGGATGCTCGATAAAGCTGCCGGCTTGGGCCGGTGCCTGCCCCATGATCGCGTCGCCGGCGAATCGTTCGACCTTGCCGCTGAGCTGGGCGATGATCGTCTCGGCGGTCCGCTTGCCGATCTCGGGGAGCTTGACGAGGGCGCTGGCGTTCTTGCTGATAATCGACGCCGCGATCGACGACGGGGGCTCGACCATCGCGCGGAGGGCCTTCTTGGAGCCAACCCCCTTGACGGTGGTGAAAATCTCGAAGAACGAGCGATCGGCCACGCTCGCAAACCCGATCACGCGGGGCAGAAAGCTCGTGCCCTGCCCCTGCGATTCGAGGTACAGATGTGTATAAAGGGTGATCGTCGTCCCGATCTGAGGCTCAAGCTCAGCCGCCAGATACGCCGGGATCAGCACCTCAATCGCCACCGTTGGCGACACCGCCACCGTCAGGGTGGGGATCGATCCTTCGTCGATGGATTCAAGCTGAGCGGTCAATCGGGTGAGCATACGGGCAGAGGATACCCGGATTCGGGCGCATAGATTGCCCCCGGCGAGCGAAAATGGGCATGTTTTCGTCGGATCGAGCCGATAGGGAGTCCATGTCCACCCCTGTCCAGAATCGTTCGATCATCGTCGGCACCGCCCAAGCCTGCTCGCTGGTCATCCGCCAGCTCGCCCTCGTCGAGAACCCGCCGGAGCTTATTGGTGTGGCTCTCCTAGACGAAAGCGATCAAGCCACCATCGAGGGACTTCCCGTGCTCGGATCAGCCGACGACCTGATTGCCTTGTGCGCCGCCCACGAGATCGCCAGCGCGATCGTCACGCTCCCGGCTTCGCACCGCTCGCTGTGGCGTGAGATCAGCATTTCGCTGCACCGCGCCGGCGTGGTCGAACGCTTTGTGCCCCCCATGGATGAACTGCTCAGTTGTGCGCCGCAGGTCACCGCGTCGCCAACGGTGGCGGTTGGTGCGCCGCGGATCGACCTCGCCAAGCTTGTCGGGCGTCAGGCCCACACCATCGATCGCGACCTCGTCGCCGAGACCCTGACCGGCAAAGCCGTGCTCGTCACCGGGGCCGGCGGCTCGATCGGGTCCGAACTCGTTCGCCAGATCGCAACCTTCTCGCCCAGCACCATCGTGCTGATGGAACGCTCCGAGAACGCGCTCTTCGAGGTCGATCGTCAGCTCAAAGAGAGTTTTCCAAAGCTCAACCGCGTCGCCGTGCTCCACGATGTCGTCGATGCCCCGCGCACACTGAGCCTCATGCAGCGATACGCCCCGCAGGTCGTGATCCACGCCGCGGCCCACAAGCATGTGCCACTGATGGAAGACCACCCATCACACGCCGTCACGAACAACCTCTTCGGCACCAAGTCCATCGCCGACGCCAGCATCGCCACCGGCGTCGAGCGTTTCGTGCTGATCTCATCGGACAAAGCCGTGAACCCCGTCAATGTAATGGGCGCGACCAAGCGCCTCGCCGAGATGTATGTCCAGTCGCTGGCCCGCAAGCAGCAGGCGATCGTGTCGGGCACGAAACTGAGCATGGTCCGCTTCGGCAATGTGCTCGGGTCCGCGTGTTCGGTCCTGCCGATCTGGGCGGATCAGATCGCGGCTGGTCGCCCGGTGACCGTCACCGACGAACGCATGACCAGATATTTTATGACCATCCCCGAAGCCGCGACCCTGGTGCTCCAGGCGGGGGCCATGTCTGGGACAGGATCTGGATCAGGGTCTGGATCTGTGTCGGGCGATTCCGGCGAGGTCTTCGTCCTCGACATGGGCGAGCCGATCAACATCTTCGGGCTCGCCCGCCGATTCATCAAAGCCTGCGGCTACGACGCCGTCATCGGCCAACCCATCGGAACCAGTATCTCGCCCAAGTCCGTCCCCGTGATCCTCACGGGTGCTCGCCCGGGCGAAAAACTCCACGAGCAACTCAGCTACGACGCCGAAGGCTTGGAGCGGACCGCCCACCCCGGGATCTACGCCCTCGATGATCCCACCGATGTCGAGCCCAAAACCATCGACGCGATGATCGCCAGCATGGACAGCGCCCGTGCCAGCCACGCCCGCAAAGCGGTGCTCGAACAGATCGCTCGCTATATCCCGACCATGAACGGGGCACTGCTCAAGGTGTCCGCGGCCTAAAGGCCAGATCGGCAATCGTTTAGGTCGATTTGTGAAAAACAGTCCAATTCCCGAACAAACAGCTTGACAAGTTGTTTGGGTGTTGTTATTTTCGGTGTATGGTACCCAAGATACGCAGTTTCTTGTTGCAAGGCATCGACGCGCAGGTCGTGGAGATCGAGATTGATCTCGACGAGACACAGCTACAGAAGGAAGTCGTGGTGGGGCTCCCGGATGCGGCGGTCCGCGAGTCGATCGAGCGGGTCCGCTCAGCGATGGGCAATAGCGGGTATCCGATGCCCGCCGGGCGCACGCTCATCAACCTCGCCCCGGCCGATGTCCGCAAGGAAGGCCCGATGTACGACCTGCCGATCGCGGTGGGGGTCTTGGTGGGCAATGGTGTGATCCAGCCCGTCCGTCAACCCGCTCAGGCATTGGTCGGAGCAGGCAGCGGTACTGGATTTGATTCTCAAGGGGATGCTCGTGGTGGGCTTCCTCTTGATGGACCTGACTTCGAGGACGAATCCGTCGGGCTCGATCCACGCCGGGCCTTAATCGCCGGCGAGTTGGCCCTCGATGGACGGATCCGTCCGATCCGCGGGGTGATCGCGATGGTGACGCTCGCCAAAGAGTTGGGGCTCGACGCGGTGGTGGTGCCCGCCGAGAACGCCGCCGAGGCATCCGTGTTGGAGGGAATCCGGGTGTTCGGCGTGTCGAGCCTCTCGCAGGTCGTCGGGCTCATGAACGGCTCGCTCGATCTCGAGCCGTACCCCACGACGGATGTCGATGCGATGCTCTCCCAGTCCTCGGCACCGATCGACTTCGCCGAGATCAAGGGGCAGGAATCGGTCAAGCGTGCCCTCGTCATCGCCGCGGCTGGTCAGCACAACATCGTCATGCTCGGGCCCGCGGGCACCGGCAAAACCATGATGGCCAAGGCCCTGCCCGGGATCATGCCGCCGCTGACACCTCAGGAAGCCATCGAGGTGACCCGAGTGTATTCTTCGCGGGGGCTCTTGGATGCTGCTCGCGGGTTGGTCTCGGCCCGCCCGGTGCGCACGCCGCACCATACGGCCAGCGCGCCCGCGATCGTCGGCGGCGGCGCGATCCCCCAAGCCGGCGAGATCTCGCTGGCCCACCACGGGATCCTGTTTTTGGATGAGTTCCCCGAGTTTTCTCGCAATGTGCTCGAGACCATGCGACAGCCGATGGAGGACCATGTCGTCACCATCGCCCGATCTCACGGGACGGTCCGCTTCCCGGCTTCTTTTATGCTCGTCGCCGCCATGAACCCCACCCCCAAGGGCGATGTATCGCCCGGCGAGGTCGGATTGCGCGAGATGGAGCGATATCTGGCCAGGCTCTCGGGCCCGATGCTCGACCGGATCGACCTGCATGTCGAAGCCCCAGCCGTCCCATGGGTCGAGCTAAGCAAAAAAGCCACCGGCACCGACACCGCCACCATGCGACAGATGGTCATCAACGCCCGCAGCCGATCCCGCAAGCGCCAGGGTGACACCCCCAACGCAAGGCTCAAGGGACGCGAGCTCGACACGATCATGGTGCTCGAAGACGCGGCCCGTGTTCTTTTAGAGCAGGCGATGCCCCAGCTGGGGCTCAGCGCCCGGGCCTACGACAAAATCCGCCGAATCGCGCTGACGATCGCGGATATCGCCGATTGCGAGACTGTGCGCGCCGAGCACATCGGCGAAGCTGTGCAATATCGCCTGCTCGACCGGAAACTCTGATCCCAAGGGGTGACGGCAAGCTGGAACCGTTGGTTTTCGCTGCGCACCACGCAACCATCCCGGCTACCCTCTGGTACGAATCAATCCAGTCAAAGTCGAGGAGATGGTCGATGAGGTGTGCAGTTCTGAGTCGTGTGTGTATGGTCCCGATGTTGTTGCTTGTCACGCTCATCCTGTTCATGGCTGTAGGCTGTGCCGGCGGGGAAGTCCGCACTTCGCGCCCCGGCATGAGCGATTCGCTCTCCGTGGGCGCAGTCGACGAGGCCTTCCGCCGAGCAAGCACCGGCGATCAAGCCGACAGCAGCATCTTCCGCCCGATCGACTGGCCAACCCCCACCGAGGTCCGCCTCGCCTCGGGTGCACCGGGCCCAGACTACTGGCAGCAGCAGAGCGACTACACCATCAGCGCCCACCTTGATCCTAAACTCGGACGGATCGAAGCTTCGGTGCAGGTTGTGTACCATAACAACTCGCCGCACACGCTCGATTATCTCTGGCTCAACCTCGAACAGAACCTCTTCCGCACCGACTCGCTCGGCTCCAAGTCCCGTTCGCCCGGCAGCGTCATGAAGATGCTCGAAGACGACTTCGACGGCGGGTACAGCTTCTCCTCGATTCGCACCGGGTCTAACCAAACCGGGGGCGTTGCCGGTGGCCAAAGCCTCGATATGAAGGTCTACGACACGCTCGGACGCATCGACCTGCCCTCGTCGATCGCTCCGGGGACGCAGTTCGTATTCGAGATGGAGTACGCCTTTGATATCCCGCCGCACCTACGCCGGATGGGCTCGGAAGAAGTCGAGCAGGGCACGATCTTCGAGATCGCTCAGTGGATCCCGCAGGTCTGCAAGTACGACGATGTCCACGGCTGGAACACCATGCCGTACTTGGGCTCCGGCGAGTTCTACACCGACTTTGGCAACTTTGATGTCGCCATCACCGTTCCCCGCGATTACCTCGTCTCCGGCTCGGGCGCACTGATCAACCCAACCGAGGTGATCGCGGGGAACGGT
>Ga0209344_10001830_pt1 | contig 25830 bp, 18 predicted proteins | sample Cruoilmetagenom6_FD_187293 | JGI IMG/M metagenome (GOLD analysis project Ga0209344, IMG submission 187293) | Oil polluted marine microbial communities from Coal Oil Point, Santa Barbara, California, USA - Santa Barbara Oil Seep Sample 6 (SPAdes)... | ecosystem: Environmental > Aquatic > Marine... | reverse complement strand
AAAGTCTGTTGAAGGTGAAATTTACAACCGTTGGGGACAAAAAATGTTTGCTTGGGGGAATGTTAATGGGTATTGGGATGGTAAAACGCTTGCCGGTGCTGATGCGCCTGATGGTACTTATTTCTTCATCATTAAAGCTGAAGGTATTGATGGGCAACAGTTCTTCGAAAAAGGTACCCTGTCACTTATTAGATAATCTTTCTTATACATATAAACAAGCCTCGCAATGCGAGGCTTGTTTATTATAAGTATTTTTTTTTGCTTGTAAGTGTTTTTTGTTATAAATTTGAAAACATAATTAACTTAAAATTTTATGAAAAAAATCTATTCTTTATTATTTACTCTGTTTTTTAGCACTTTTTTAATTGGTCAAAATGTGCTAGTTATTGATTACAACAATGGTTTCTCAAGTGACCAAAGCAATAATTCTAGTAGAATTTACAACCGTTTAGTAGCAACTATGACTAGCGTTACCCGAGTTGGAGCCATACCAGCAACCATAAGTACTACTTATGATCAAGTATGGATTTTTGGTTTTATGGGAGGTGCTTCTATAAATCCTGTTGTTAATTATATGAATGCAGGAGGTGCTGTTTATATCCAATCTGAAGTGGGATGTTGCAATAATCCTGCAACATATTTAGACAACGTTATAAATGCTACCGTTTCCATCGGAGGTTCCGTAACCCATAGTACAACATACTCTGAAAACTATCAATATACAGTGAATTCAAATGTATTTTGTGGTCCTGGTTCATTTACTGGATATGGCGCAGCAATTAGACCATTTACAGGCGTACCTGCTCAAAATGCTTTTATTCAATCCAATACGGTTTGTGGAAACATAAGTAGAACAATTGCTATTCAATTTAGAAATTGTGATATGATTTCAGGCAATGGAGCACTAATGGGAGCTGGTGATTTTAATATCTTTCCAACTACAGGAACATGCTCTACTGTTGGAGTATTAGGTAATACAAACTATAATGCTTTAATCGATTTAATTGCAAACACCTTAATGAATTTAAAAAACTGTTCATTTGGAAGTCCAACGGGTTCAGCTACATGGACCAATCCATCACCTATATGTGCTGCAGCTGGTTCTATTAACCTTAATAGTTTAGTAACAGGTACAGCAGGTGGAACTTGGTCTGGCACAGGGGTTTCTGGTTCTACTTTTAACCCGGCTAGTGGTACACAATCGGTTACTTATACCGTAGGCACTTCTCCTTGTACTCAATCTCAAACGCATACTATCACTGTTCGACCAGATGTTAATCCTGCGTGGACCAATCCTTCGCCTATTTGTGCTGCAGCTGGTTCTATTAACTTAAATAGTTTAATTACCGGTACTGCTGGTGGTACTTGGAGTGGAACTGGTGTCTCCGGTTCTTCTTTTAATCCTAGTTCAGGTTCTCAATCGGTTACGTATACTGTGGGTACTGCTCCTTGTCAGGAAACTTCTACGCAAACTATTACTGTTCGACCGGATGTTAATCCGGCTTGGACTAATCCCGGACCGCTTTGTGCGGCTAACGGTGGCACAGTTACTCTAGTGTCTGCTCAATCTGGTGGTTCTTGGAGTGGTACGGGGGTTACTAGTGGTGGTGTTTTTTCTTTGTCAGCAGGTACACAGTCTATTACTTATACTATTGGTACTGCTCCTTGTCAGGAGACTTCTACGCAAACTATTACGGTTATTCCTGATGTTAATCCGGCTTGGAATAATCCTTCGCCTATTTGTGCGGCAGCTGGTTCTATCAACTTAAGTAGTTTAGTAACTGGTACTGGTGGTGGAACTTGGTCGGGCACAGGCGTTTCCGGTTCTACTTTTAACCCTGCTAGTGGCACACAATCGGTTACATACACTGTAGGTACTGCTCCTTGTCAGGAGACTTCTACACAAACTATTACGGTTATTCCTGATGTTAATCCGGCTTGGAATAATCCTTCGCCTATTTGTGCGGCTGCCGGCTCTATCAACTTAAGTAGTTTAGTAACTGGTACTACTGGTGGAACTTGGTCGGGAACGGGGGTTTCCGGTTCTTCTTTTAACCCGGCTAGTGGTACACAATCGGTTACGTACACTGTAGGTACTGCTCCTTGTCAGGAGACACAAACGCATACTATTACGGTTATTCCTGATGTTAATCCTTCTTGGACTAATCCTTCGCCTATTTGTGCGGCTTCTGGTCCTATTAATCTTAATAGTTTAATTACTGGTACTACTGGTGGTTCTTGGAGTGGAACGGGGGTTTCCGGTTCTTCTTTTAATCCGGCTAGTGGCACACAATCGGTTACGTATACTGTGGGTACTGCTCCTTGTCAAGAGACTTCTACACAAACTATTACTGTCGCTACTGTTTCTGCTGCTTGGACTAATCCTTCGCCTATTTGTGAGGGGGATGCTCCTATTAACTTAAGTACTTTGGTTACTGGCTCTGCTGGTGGTTCCTTCTCTGGAACGGGGGTAACTGCTAACACGCTTGATCCTTCTGGTATGGGAGGGGCTTCTGTGAGTATTACTTATACGGTGGGAACTGCTCCTTGTACGGAGACTCAAACTCATACTATTGTTATTAATAATGATGATGATGCTTCTTTTTCTTATCCTCAATCTTCTTATTGTATTACGGGTAATAACCCTACTCCTACTGTAACGGGTACTAGTGGTGGTACTTTTACTATTTCTGCTCCTGGTAGTATTAATGCTACTACCGGTGAGATTAATCTTATCGCTAGTGGTACTGGTTCTTTTACGGTTACTTACAATACGGCTACTGCGGGTAATCCTTGTCCTGTTACTGCTTCTACTACTATAACTATTACTACGGGACAAACTGCTGGGTTTAGTTATGATAATGCTCAGTATTGTGTGTATGATAACGCTCCTATTTTAACGCTTAATGGCGGGGCTACTGCGGGTACTTTTTCTGCTTCACCTACTGGGTTAACTATTGACAATGCTGGAGCAGTTACTTTAGCTACTAGTACTCCTGGTATTTATACGGTTTATAACAATGTGCCTGCGGCTAATGGTTGTGCTCCTGCTATAGATTCTACTACTATTGAGATTCTTCCGCTTGATACGGCTACTTTTAGCTACTCTGCTAATGCTTATTGCTTGGCTGATCCTAATCCTTCTGCTACTATTACGGGTACCCCGGGTGGTACTTTTACTATTAGTCCTACTTCGGGAGTTATAAATGCTACTACTGGTGAAATTGATATTAATGCTTCTGGTGCGGGTACTTACACTATTTATTACAATACTTCTGCTGCGGGCAATCCTTGTCCGGTTACAGATTCTCTTACTATTACTTTAATGCCGCAAAACTTTATTGTCCCTAATAGTATCCCTAATTTCTGTTTGGGAGATTCTACTGCTTTAACGGCTTCGGCTAGTGGTAATGGAACGATTACTTGGTATAGTGATGTTGCCGGAACTACTGTTATTGGTACGGGTAGCCCTTTCTTCCCACCTATTACTGCTGCCGGTACTTATACTTATTATGTGAATGAAGCGGGTACTTGTCCTAGTCCTATGGATTCGGTTACTTTTACTGTGCAGTATGTGGATGCTCAGGCTTCGGCTAGTCCTTCGGTTGGTCCTATGCCGCTTGTGGTTAATTTCTCCAACTCTTCTACGGGAGCTACTAACTATTTCTGGGATTTTGCTAATGGCAACCTTGATTCTACTTTTGCTCCTACGCAAACTTATTCTGAACCGGGTACTTACACGGTTACTTTAGTGGTTACCGATGGTCTGTGTTGGGATTCTACTACTATTGTTATCGAGGTGTTTAACGAGTCTTCTTTAACTATTCCTAATGTGTTTACTCCTAATGGTGATGGACATAATGATGTATTTACCGTGGATGGTGAAAACTTAAAGTCTGTTGAAGGTGAAATTTACAACCGTTGGGGACAAAAAATGTTTGCTTGGGGGAATGTTAATGGGTATTGGGATGGTAAAACGCTTGCCGGTGCTGATGCGCCTGATGGTACTTACTTCTTCATCATTAAAGCTGAAGGTATTGATGGACAGCAATTCTTTGAAAAAGGTACCTTGTCGCTTATTAGATAATCTTTCTTATAAAATAAACAAACCTCGCATTGCGAGGCTTGTTTATTTTATAATATCATTACTCCTCTCTTATTAAGAATAGGAATTTTTACAAAATTTTCTTCTTTAATTGTTTCGGCTAAAAAAATGTATTTTTTATCTAACAACTGATTATCTGAAAAATAAGTTACCCAATACTGATTATGAAGCCCAAAAACATTTTCAATAATGGGTTCTATTTTAGCATAACTTTTTGGGGAAACATTACCTAATGCATGTCTTAATTCAGAAGTTTTAGTTTGAGAACCGTTCTCATGAGTAATGTACCCCTTGGAAGACACTAATACATTTTCTAATGGAGTATCTTTTAAATTAACCAAATATACATTCCAATCGTCACCTTCTTGAACAACAGCAATAGCTACATTGGTAACTTTTTCCTGAGGAATATCTTTTATCATTTTTTATTACTCTTTAATTTCTTCAATAGCTCTATTGATGGTTTTGTCATTTTCATTAACAATCACATAAAAACCGAAATTACCATAAAGATGTCTGCTCATATCTGCTTTTAACCCTTGCTCAATTAAAGATTTAGATTTTTTTATTTGTTCTAAATTCCTTTCTATTCCTGACTCGGTAGCAAATTTTATCAGATTATTAAACAATTGATTACTTACTTTAAATTGTCTTTTAAATTGAACGGCATCGTGATACGTTTCTAACATTTTTTTTCTTCTACTATCGATATAGTTTAACGAAAATTCTTGAATAATACCGTTATACCTTAGTTGATACAAATAATCTGTTCCTCCTACAGTATCTAACGGAATAAAAATATCGGGCATAATTCCACCACCGCCATAAACAACCTTACCTTTTTTGGTAAAATATTTCAACGAATCAGGAAAATGGATACTATCAGCTTCTAATAATTCACCATTTTCGTAACGTTTGTAAGCTTCTAAATTATAATCATCTAAACCATTTTCATAAGGTTTTTGAATTGATCTTCCAGACGGTGTATAATACCTAGCGACAGTAAGTCTTATTGCCGAACCATCAGGCCAAGGTATTTGTTCTTGAACCAATCCTTTTCCAAACGAACGTCTTCCTAAAATAATTCCTCTATCATTATCCTGAATTGCCCCTGCTAGTATTTCACTTGCCGAAGCTGAATTTTCATTAATTAAAATAGCTATCTTAACTCCTTTTAATATCCCTTTTGACGTAGAATAATATTCTGTTTTTTTTCTTGCTCTTCCTTTTGTATAAACAATCATTTGATTTTTATCTAACATTTCATCAGCAATACTTATAGCAGAAGAAAGCACTCCACCTCCATTCCCTCTTAAATCAATAATCAAACTTTCCATATCTTTTTCCTTAAGTTCAGCCACAGCAGTCAAAAATTCAGCGTACGTTGTTCTTGCAAATCTTGATATTTTAACATATCCAATATTATCATCTATCATGTAAGGAGCATCAACACTATAAATAGGAATTTCATCTCTTACAATAGCAAACTTTAGCAATTTTTTTGTCCCTCTTCTTTTAACATAAACATTCACTTTTGTTCCTCTTGGACCTTTTAACAGCTTAATTACATCATTATTTGTGATGTTTTTTCCTGCAATATTTAATGTATCTACTTTAATAATTCTATCTCCTGCCTGAATGCCAAGTTTTTCTGAAGGGCCATTTGCTATTGCTGCTACCACCATTACAGTATCATCCTTAATTCTAAACTCAACACCAATTCCTTCAAAAGAGCCTTCAATTGGGTCATTCATATCATTAAAATCTTTAGGAGATATATAATAAGAATGAGGGTCTAAATTCGATAACATAGAATTGATAGAGTTTTCTAACAACTCTTTACTATCTACCGAATCTACATAAGCTTCTTCAATAAAATTAAGTATTTCATTAAGCTTACCCGTAGATGATTTTGAATTTGATTTTGAAAAAATAATAGATTTATTGCCTGTTGTTGACGATAAATAAGAACCTAAGTAAATACCAACTACAACACTAAGTGTTAGCAATAATGGTAGAAATATTTTAATGTTATATTTGTTCATATTGTATGTTTAGGGATAATCTTCTAATCTAATAAAAGTAACATCTATGCCAGATTCTTCTAAAAAATTAAGACCATCTTTGTCTTTATAATCATTACAATAAACTACTCTTTTTATACCTGCTTGCAAAATTAACTTGCTGCATTCTTTGCATGGCGAAAGCGTTATATATAGGGTTGCTCCATTGGCATTATTAGTAGATTTTGCAATTTTCATTAACGCATTTGCTTCGGCATGAAGCACGTACCACAATGTTTTTCCATCTTCATCTTCACAGCAATTATCATAGCCTGTTGGCGAACCATTATAGCCATCAGAAATTATCATTCTGTCTTTAACCACCAATGCTCCAACTTGTTTTCTTATACAATGCGATAATTTAGACCATTCTTTGGCCATTTTTAAATAAGCCAAATCGTAGCGTAATTGTTTATTTTTATTGTAACTCTCTTCCATTTCTTTTAAAAGCAGCAAAATTAACTATTTGAAAATGATTTATTGACTTTTATATTTTTCGTATCCTTCTTGTTGATTAATAGCAACCATTACTTGCTTTAAGATATTTTCAACACTATCTTCATAATCTATTTTTAATGGTTGATGTACTTGCATTTGTAAAGCCGTATTTTTTTTCTTGATAAAAAGTCCTTTTTTATCAAAAGCTCTTCTAAAACCATCTATGGTAATAGGTACAACAATAGGTTTATAATTTTTAATGATGTGAGCTGTTCCTTTCCTACCTTCAGCAAAAGCCTTAGTAGTTCCTTGTGGAAAATTTACCACCCAACCATTTGCCAATGCTATTTTAATTTTTTCCGTGTCTGCTTGGTCAACGGGTCTTTTAATAGATTTCCCTGCTTCTCGCCAAGTTCTTTTAATGGTGATTGCTCCGGCATAAGCTAAAATTTTAGGCAATAATCCTGATTTCATGGTTTCTTCAGCAGCAACAAAATAAAAATCAACAAAAGGACATGCTAAAATTCCTCTCAATTTAATTTCATTCGGATAGCCATAAATAGCTGTTTCCATGGCGTGAACCATAAAAGCCACATCTGCAAAATACGTTTGGTGGTTGGAAACAAAAAGCACATTCTGTTTGGGTAAATCTCTAAACAATTCAGCACCTTCTATTTTAGGATAATTTACTCTCTTAAACCTTATATAAGTAATAAAAGCAAAGGTTCTTATCACTAATTTTTTAAGAAATAGGTACTGACCAAAAATATTTTTCTTTAGCAAATCGATTTATTTTTTTTAAATGGGCAAATTTAATCAAGAATTGCCATTTCCCTAATAAAAAAAGGCTTTGATATTGTTGGATTAATTTTTAACTTTCTTTCTAAGTGAAATTTTCTGACCTGCATTGGGTTGAGTACCCATAATCATATTATTTTTCTTGTAAAGTTTATTAAGCTTCACACCATATTGCTGAGAAATATTTCTCATGGTATCTCCAGATTTTACGATATGAAAATCTTCTTGAGCTTTATTTCTTTTTGGCTGAAGATATAATATTTGTCCTTCTTCCAATACATCACTTTTGTTTAAATCATTATAACGATATAATTGCCATTCATTCATTTCAAAAGCTTTAGCAATGCTGTAAAAGGTATCTCCTTTTTTTACAACAATGTGTTTTATGTTGTTATGCATTTTAACAGTATATTTTTTTGAAGCAGAACTTGCTAAAGTTGCAGATGTTTTGCCTTTTTTTGGTGTTTTAGAAGGAACTTTTGCATACCTATCGTACTCATAAAGTTGATGTTTTTCAATTAAATCTATCAGCAAATCGGCATATTTTGGGTTAGTTGCATAACCAGCTTTTTTTAAACCTTTAGCCCAGCCTTTGTAATCTGTAATTTTTAATTCAAACAAAAAAGCATACCTTGAACGTGAAGTAAGAAATTCAGAATGATCTTCAAAAGATTCATAAACTGATTTATATTTTCTAAAACATTCATTTTTAGCATCATCATCAATATGCATGGTTTTACCTTTCCAACCAGAATGGCATTTTATACCAAAATGATTGTTTGCATACATGGCTAAAGGACTATTTCCATCACCCGACTCTAGAATTCCCTGAGCTAATGTAATACTGGCAGGAACTCCCGAACGATGCATTTCTCTAATTGCGTCATCTTTATAGGTCTCTATATATTCCGAACGTGTAATTCTGCGTTCGGCAGGTTGTGCAACTGAACTTATTGTCAGAAGCATTACTACTATTAATATGGAAATACGATAATTCATTAATAATTGCAAAGTTAACAGCAATATCAACCAATCTATTGCTATTTTTCTAAAAATATTAACAGTTAATTATTGATTACTGAAACTAATAAACCCAAATTTTAAAATATTAATTTAATTTTATCAAATCCTTTATTCCCCTGTAATCCACCCGTATGTATAGCAACAATTTTTTTGCCATTAAAAAAAGCTGTCGTTTTGGCAAGATGTAAAATTCCAAATAACATTTTTCCTGTATAAATTAAGTCTAGCGGAATGGTTTGGTTTTGATAAAAATTATTAACAAAGTCAATCAATTCACTACTTGTTTTTGCGTATCCACCAAAATGATAATCTGTAATTAACTGCCAATTTTTATTATTTATTTCTACCACAAATTGTTGTTGATAGTCTGCCAATAGTTGTTGAATATCATTTTTTAGAAAATTTCCTCCTTTTAATGCAGGAAAGCCAAATACCTGTTTTGTTTCATCAACCGATGCTATTATTCCAGCAATAGTTCCTCCTGTTCCACAGGCACAACAAATAATATCGTAATCTATATCAATATTTTTAATAATTTCGGTACAACCTTTAACTGCAAAAGCATTAGAACCACCTTCTGGCACAAGATAGAAGTCTCCAAATTCAGCTTTCATTTCTTGTAAAAATGAAGCATTATATTTTTCATCTCTGTACAACTCCCTCGACATATATCTTAACTGCATCCCATTATCTATAGCAAGTTGTAAAGTTAAATTTAAAGGTAGGTGCTCTTCTCCTCTAATTATCCCAACAGTTTTAAATCCAAATTGGTTACCCGCAGCAGCCGTTGCGGCAATATGGTTAGAATAAGCTCCTCCAAAAGTTAATAATTGATTTTTTCCAGCATTTTTGGCTTCTTGTAGGTTGTAAAACAATTTTCGCCACTTGTTTCCGGAAATGGTAGGATGAATTAAATCTTCACGCAATACATATAATTGTATGTTCTTTTCTTCAAGAAAATCAAAATTTACTTGTTGCAATGGTATTGGTGGAAGTTGTTGGTGTAGCATGGTGCAAAAGTAATAATGAATAACAATTTTTAATCAACTTCACTTTGTTATAGTATCTTTGTCGAGAATTTTAATCCATTTTGAATGAAAAAACTGCCTTTTTATAAAATCTTTTTGAAATACTTTTTTAGAGGATTATTATATACTGTTCCTATCACACTTACTATTTATATAATTTATGAATTATTTATATTTTTAGATGGGTTAATTCCCGTTAAGTTTAAAATTCCAGGCTTAGGTTTTTTATTTTTAATTGGACTAATAACACTATTAGGGTTTATAGGTTCGAGCATTATTATTGAGCCGTTAAAAGCTCAGTTTAATCAACTATTAGATAAAGCTCCGTTACTTAAAACCATTTATTCTTCGGTTAAAGACTTGTTATCTGCCTTTGTTGGTTCTAAAAAAAGTTTCGATAAACCTGTTTTAGTAAAGCTAAACAAAGACTCAAATCTAGAAAAATTAGGTTTTATTACAGCTGAAGACCTTACTAAAATTGGCATTTCTGATGATAGAATTGGTGTTTACCTACCTCATTCTTACAACTTTTCAGGAAACTTTTTTATAGTACCCGCATCTCAAGTAACTGCTGTTAAAGATGTGAAATCTGCAGACTTTATGAAATTTATTGTCTCAGGAGGTGTTACCCAATTAGATTAGTAAAATGAGTGGCTTTTCAAATACAAATAAATTAGAAGAAGATGATTTTTATTATACCCCAGAAGGATATAGGGTTTTTACCGAAAAGTACCTTTTAAAAAGAGGCTATTGTTGTCAGAACGGTTGTCGGCATTGTCCTTACGGGTTTGATAAAAGTAAAGGAAGAATAGTAAAAGATAAATAAATTGGAAATTAGCATTTTTTTAGATTATGGATTTTAAAACTCAAATACAACAAGGAATTCCAAACGAATTACCATCAAAAAAAGAATACGACACAACTATAAGTCACGCTCCTAAACGCAAGGAAATTTTAACTACTGAAGAGAAAAAACTAGCCTTAAAAAATGCTTTACGTTATTTTGAAGCGAAACACCACCCTATTTTAGCTAAAGAATTTGCAGAGGAATTAGAAAAATACGGCAGAGTTTACATGTACCGTTTTCGTCCTGATTATAAAATGTATGCCCGACCTATTGATGAATATCCCGGAAAATCCATCCAAGCAAAGTCTATTATGTTGATGATACAAAACAACTTAGACCCTGCTGTGGCTCAACATCCACACGAATTAATTACTTATGGAGGAAACGGTGCTGTTTTCCAAAACTGGGGGCAATATTTATTAACCATGCAATATTTATCTGAAATGACAGATGAGCAAACATTAGTAATGTATTCCGGTCATCCTATGGGATTGTTTCCATCTCACAAAGAAGCTCCGAGAGTGGTGGTCACTAACGGAATGATGATACCCAACTACTCCAAACCTGATGATTGGGAAAAATTTAATGCACTAGGTGTAACTCAATACGGACAAATGACAGCAGGTTCATACATGTACATTGGTCCACAAGGAATTGTGCATGGAACAACAATTACAGTTTTGAATGGTTGTAGAAAAATAGATAATAAAGGAACAGCAGGGAAATTATTTGTAACAGCAGGGCTTGGAGGAATGAGTGGCGCTCAACCCAAAGCAGGAAATATTGCAGGAGTTATTTCAGTTACAGCAGAAGTAAATCCTGCGGCTACTTTTAAACGACATGAACAAGGTTGGGTGGACGAAGTAATTAGCGATTTAGATGAACTTTGTGAAAGGGTTAGTAAAGCCAAAGCCAATAAAGAAGTAGTTTCTATTGCTTATGATGGAAATGTAGTAGATGTTTGGGAAAAATTCGATGAGGCAGGAATTTATATAGATTTAGGTTCCGACCAAACTTCTTTACACAATCCTTGGGCAGGAGGATACTATCCTGTGGGGGTAAGCTATGAGGAAAGCAATGAAATGATGGCGAATAACCCTGAATTGTTTAAACAAAAAGTGCAAGAAAGTCTTAAAAGACAGACAAATGCTATTAATAACCACACTAAAAAAGGCACTTATTTTTTTGATTACGGAAATGCGTTTTTACTAGAAGCAAGCAGAGCTGGTGCGGATATTATGGCTGAAAATGGTATAGATTTTAAATACCCTTCTTACGTTCAGGATATTATGGGCCCTATGTGTTTCGATTATGGATTTGGACCATTCCGTTGGGTATGCACCTCAGGAAAACCAGAAGATTTAAAAATTACAGATGATATTGCTTGCGAAGTGTTGGAAGAAATGATTAAAACTTCTCCTGACGAAATAAAACAACAAATGCAAGATAACATTACTTGGATTAAAGGAGCTCAAGAAAATAAGTTAGTGGTTGGTTCTCAAGCCAGAATTTTATATGCCGATGCCGAAGGAAGAATAAAAATTGCCGAAGCTTTTAACAAAGCCGTTGCCAGTGGACAACTTTCTGCTCCTGTTAATTTAGGACGAGATCATCATGATGTTTCAGGGACAGATTCTCCTTATAGAGAAACTTCTAATATTTATGATGGCTCTGCATTTACTGCTGATATGGCAATTCATAATGTTATTGGAGACAGTTTTAGAGGAGCCACTTGGGTTTCTATACATAATGGCGGAGGTGTTGGCTGGGGAGAAGTAATTAATGGTGGTTTCGGAATGACTTTAGATGGTTCTGCTGATGCCGATAGAAGATTAAAATCCATGCTTTTTTGGGATGTGAATAATGGCATAGCCCGAAGAAGTTGGGCAAGAAATTCAGAAGCTATTTTTGCCATTAAACGTGAAATGGAAAGAACGCCCGGATTAAAAGTAACCTTGCCGAATTTGGTGGATGACAAATTATTATAAAACAAAACCCTCTGAAATTCAGAGGGTTTTGTTCATGACCCCACCTGGGCTCGAACCAGGGACTTTCTGATTATGATTCTAAGAAACCAAACAAACTAAAATATTAATAACCTTACTTTATTAACTACAATTACGGAAATTTTATAATTTAAAATTGTCTAAAGTATTTAATTTATAATGATAAAACCTAAGTAAAAACTGTGATTAATAGGAAAGAATGATTTATAGATAATCCATTTATCTACAACAACTCAAAAATCTCAATATAATTTTAAAGAATAAACATTTTTTCAATTATTTTATAAATTTATGTATCTTTTTCAAGCAACTATTCGTAACGAAAGTTCTGGGCACACTACTTATCTACTCTAACACTACTTATCTACTCTATATGAAAATCATTCGACTTTTGATATTATCCTTTTTACTATTTTTTGTGCCGATTTCTGCTATTTCTCAAGTATTTCAAACCTATCAAAAAACAATTGGTGGAAATGATGATGATCGGGGTTATACCATTGAGCAAACAACCGACAGTGGTTTTATTATGGCAGGTTATACCAAAAGCTTTGGACTACCTAAAAAAGATTTCTACTTAATTAAAACAGACGCAACAGGAAATACTGTTTGGTCAAGAACTTATGGCGGTAATGACGATGAAGAAGCCAATGCCGTAAGACAAACCAATGATGGAGGTTATATTATTTGTGGTTATACCAAAAGCTATGGAGCAGGAGATGAAGATGTTTTTTTAGTTAAAACCGATGCTAACGGTAATTTAATTTGGTCTAAAACTTATGGAAACACAAAGAAAGATGAAGGGTATGACGTACAACAAACCAATGATGGAGGATACATTATTACGGGATATACAGATGAAACTGCTGGAGGTGGAGGTAAAAAAGATATTTACTTAATTAAAACAGATGCTTTAGGTAACCTAATATGGAATCGTCATTTTGGAGGTAATGATCAAGATGAGGCATACTCCGTTCAACAAACTACCGATAATGGTTATATTTTATGTGGTTATACTAAAAGTTATGGTGTTGGTGATGAAGATATTTACGTAATTAAAACAGACGCCTCTGGAAATATACAATTTACTAAAACTTATGGTGGCAATAATAAAGAGAGAGCTAATTCAATTAAACAAACGAGTGACGGAGGTTATATTTTAACAGGTTATACCGAAAGTTTTGGAGCAGGAAATAAGGATATAATTATCCTTAAAATCAGTAGTTTTTTAAACGTTCAATGGATCAAAACTTATGGCGGAGGTAATGAGGATATAGGAGAAGAAATTCAAATTTTAAATGGAAATACAGGTTATGTATTAACTGGTTTAACTAAAAGTTTTGGAGCAGGAGCGGAAGATGCTTATTTACTAAATACAGATGTGAATGGGGTAAGGAGATGGTCAAATACTTATGGTCAAAACAATAAACAAGAAGGGTTTTATTGTATACAAACAGGCGGTGGTTTTGCATTAACAGGATATGATGATAATGGAGGTGCAGGAAACAAAGACGTTTATTTAGTAAAAACAGATTCAATTGGATTTGTCGGGTGTGATGAAACGGCTTTTATTCCGACTATGACTATTCCAGCCCTATCAGTTACTACTGGATCTATAGTTGATTCCTTATGTATCGTTACTAATGTAAATCCTATCATTACATTTCCACCATCCATCTTAAATACAATATGCTTCAACTGTACGCTTATTTCTTCCTATACAAAAACAAATGTAAGTTGTAGAGGCGGAAATGATGGAACCGCAACGGTAACTCCATTTGGAGGAATTTTTCCATACACCTACTCTTGGTTACCAACTGGTTTTACAGGCCAAACGGATACCACATTAACAGCTGGTACTTACTATGTTATGATAACAGATGCTGTAGGCTGTATTTCAAATGATACTATTATTATTACTGAACCTGCTTTAACATTATCTTTAACAAACACTTTACTACAAAATGTTAGCTGTTATGGAGGTAATGATGGAATTGGTGATGTTCAAGCTACAGGAGGAACGGCTCCCTATCAATACTCATGGAATACTATACCACAGCAAGACACTAATCTTGTTACCAATCTGACAGCAGGAAATTACATTGCAAGTGTGCTCGATTCTCACAATTGTTTGGTAAGTATTCCCATTACCATTACTCAACCACCTCAATTAATTTCTACAATTACTCCAACCAATGTTTCTTGTAATGGAGGAAATAATGGAATTGCTTCTGCAGCAGTAACAGGAGGAACAGCTCCTTATTCTTATAACTGGATACCTTATGGAGGGACATCTAATATTGCTACTAATTTAGCAGCGGGTACTTTTTATGTAGTAATTACAGATAATAATGGTTGTCAATTAAATGATACTATTACAATTACAGAACCTACAATACTATCTGCTACCACTAACCCAACAAGTACAAGTTGCTTTGGAGTTAATGATGGCACATCAACAGTAACAGCAATTGGAGGAACACCAGGCTATACTTTTAATTGGTCAACGGGAGGTGTTAGTTCAGTTGAAAATAATTTAGCCGCAGGAAATCATTCGGTAACCGTTACAGATTTTAATGGATGTCAAGTTATAGTTCCTTATACTATTTCTCAACCAGCACAAATTATTATAACTCCTACTATCACGAACTCCACCTGTGGATTATCAGATGGTCAGGTTAGTACAACTACCACAGGAGGAATTTCTCCTTACAGCTATTCATGGAATACTGCTCCAATTCAAACAACACCTACAGCTTTTAATTTAAGTGCAGGTGCTTATACGTTAACCGTTACGGATTCTAATTCTTGCTCCCAAAATTTAACTGTAAATGTGAATGATGCTAGTGGTCCAATGATAACGATAACTTCTTTTACTGATGTAAGTTGTAATGGAGGGAATGATGGAACTGCAAATTCGAGTATTACAGGTGGTACTCCTCCATATAACTATAGCTGGTCTCCAGTTGGAGGAACTTTACCAAATGGTGTGAACTTGCCTGCAGGTGTTACAAGTGTAGTTGTAACGGATGCAAATGGATGTACATCTTCTCAAAATGTAACGATAAATGAACCAACTCCATTAGTAGGAAGTATTAGTAAAACTGATGTTAGCTGTAATAGTGGAGCAGATGGAACAGCTTTTGTAGCAATTAATGGAGGAACACCTCCCTATACATATAACTGGAGTCCTATAGGAGGAACAAACTCAATCGCTACAGGATTAATTGCTGGAAATTACACTTGTACTATTACTGATGCAAAAGGATGTAGCATTCAAAAAAATATTATTGTAACCGAACCTTCCGTTTTGTCTTCTTCTGTAATTTCTGTCACCAATGTATCATGTAACGGAGGCAATAATGGTTCTGCAACCGTTACCGGTATTAACGGAACAAGTGGTTACACCTATAACTGGCTTCCATATGGAGGAACTTCACCAACTGCTATTGGTTTAATTGCTGGTAACTATACAGTTAGTATTACCGATGCAAAAGGCTGTCAAGTTAATCAACCCGTTAATATATCTGAGCCACCTGCATTGGGTCTATCCATCACTTCTGTTAATCCAAGCTGTTTTGGAGGAAATGATGGAAGTCTTATTGCAAATGTAACTTCTGGCACATCTCCTTACTCCTATTTTTGGAATCCAAATGGTGGTACAACTCCAACGATAAATAATTTACAAGCAGGAAATTATTCTGTAGTTGTTTCAGATGCCAATGGTTGTCAACAAACATTAAGTGCGACACTAACCAACCCTTCAGCAATTAGTTTAACCACAACTACCACGGCTGTTACTTGCAATGGTGGAAATAATGGTACAGCTACCGTAAACCCAAGTGGAGGAACACCTGGTTATACCTTTTCGTGGAATACTTCACCCGTTCAAACCACTGCTACTGCTACTAGTTTGATAGCTGGCAATTATAATGTGATCGTAACAGATGCCAATAATTGCACAAGTCAGGCAACTGTAAATGTTACAGAATCAGCTCCAATTAATATAAATGTACTCACACAACTTGATGTTTCGTGTACCGGAGGAAATAATGGTAGTGCATCCATATCTGTAGGAGGAGGCACGGCTCCCTTTATCTATAATTGGTTGCCAACAGGTGGTAATGGATCATCTGCTAATAATTTAGTTGCTGGAAATTACACTGTCATTGTAACCGATGCTGTAGGATGTGTTAATTCAGGTAACATTTTAATTTCAGAACCATCTAACGGATTATCATTATCAGTTTCGTTAAATCATGTTTCATGTAATGGTTCTAATAACGGATTTGCTTCTGCTACTGTAAATGGAGGAACTCCAGGTTACACTTATAATTGGTCTCCTAATGGAGGGATAACAAGCTCTGTTAATAATTTAACTCCGGGGTCTCATTCCGTAACAATAACAGATGCTAATGGTTGTAATATTGACACTACTATTACAATTACAGAACCAGCTCCTTTAAGTTTAATCACTAACAATACATCTTCTAATTGTGGAAATAATGATGGAGGAGCTTGTGTTACAGTTAACGGAGGGATATCTCCTTACACCTACCAATGGAATGATCCTAATTTGCAACCCACAGCTTGTGCCACTAATCTTTCGGCTAATAGCTATAATGTTACAGTTACTGATTCTGCTGGGTGTTCTACTACAACTACTGTTAATGTTAATGATACTTTAGGCCCCAGTGTTTCCGTTACAGTGAACTCTCATGCATCTTGTAATGGTGGAAATGATGGGTCCGCTACAGCAACAGTTTCAGGTGGTCAAAGCCCTTATAGTTATTCCTGGAGTCCAAATGGAGGAACAACCAATTCTGTAAATAACTTAGATGCAGGAACTCATACAGTTACTGTTACTGATTCTAATGGATGTATTTCATCTGCTTCTTTAATAATTACAGAACCTTCGCCCATTACTTTAACTGTTTTAAGTCAAACAGACCTATCCTGTTATGGTTTTAGTGATGGTACTGCTTCTGTTAATGCAAATGGAGGTGTTCCCGGTTATACTTACCAATGGTCTCCTTCCGGTAATACAGGACCAAATGCAAATGGATTACAAGCGGGAGTTCATACTATATTAGTTACAGATGCCAATGGATGTCAACACACAGATAGTTTAACCACTAATCAACCTTCGCAAATTATACCATCCACTACCAACATTAATAATACATGTAATGGGGGTAATAACGGTTCTATTACTGTGAGTGTTACAGGTGGGTTTGGACCTTATACCTATAGTTGGTCTCCATCTGGAGGAAGTAATCCAACTGCAACCAATTTAGCAGCAGGAAGGAACCTACAATGTTTTAATTACTGATGCCAATGGTTGTCAGGCATCTACATTTGATGTTGTAACCCAACCTTTAGCGTTAAATTTATCTTTAAGCAGTTCTGATCCAAGTTGTAACGGGTTTAATGATGGGGTAGGTTCAGTAACGGTGAATGGAGGTACTCCCAATTATGCTTACAGCTGGTCTCCCAATGGAGGAACAACAAGTACGGTAAACAATTTAGGGGCTGGTGTTCATAACGTAACTGTAACTGATGGAAATGGATGTACAGTCAATGGAAGCATAACCATTAATAATCCTACTGCTATGATAGCAAATACAACCCAATCTGATGTAAGTTGCAATGGAGGAAATGATGGAACAGCAACAGTAAATATAAACGGAGGTTCCAGTCCTTATATATATAACTGGTCTCCATCTGGAGGAAACAACTCAACAGCATCAGGTTTAACAGCAGGTAACTATACCGCTACCGCTATAGATAATAATGGTTGTACATTAAACACATCTCTTGTTATTACAGAACCATCCAATTTAAACCTGGCTGTAGTTTCTAACATTCCTGTAAGTTGTAATGGAGCTTGTGATGGATCGGCTCAAGTAACAGCCAGTGGAGGAACAACTCCTTATACTTATTTGTGGCAACCAGGTGGGCAATCATCAGCAACAGCGAATAATTTATGTGCAGGCAATCATACGGTTATTATTACAGATGCTAATAATTGTACAGATAGCATTATCATTTCAATAGCAGAGCCTAATGCTCTTACATTAGCTATATCTACTACAAATACTAGTTGTGGAGGAGTTTGTGATGGATCGGCAACAGTAGTTACTAGTGGAGGTACAGGACCTTACTCTATCTTATGGTCTCCTAGTTTTCAGACTACGCCAACTATAAATAATTTATGCGCAGGCAACTATTCGGTCACAGTTACTGATGCCAATGGATGCAGTATAACTGTTAACACGACAGTTTTAGAACCTACACCTCTTAATTTAAGTGGCAGTTTTACGGCTTCTACTTGCGGCAATAATGATGGTGGTGCTTGTATTACTGTAACCGGGGGAGTTACTCCATATTCTTATCAATGGAATGATCCAAGTTTTCAAACAACTTCTTGTGCAATCAACCTTTCAGCTAACAGTTATACCGTTACGGTTACAGATTCTGCTGGTTGTATAGACACTGCTGTTGTAAATGTAAATGACTTAACAGGACCTACCGTTTCTATAACGGCAAGTACAAATGTAACTTGTAATGGAACGAATAACGGTACAGCTACTGCTAACGTATCTGGAGGAATTAGCCCTTACAACATATTATGGAGTCCAAGCGGGCAAACCTCAAACTTTGCTGCTAACTTATCTGCAGGAAACCATACCATTACTGTTACAGATGCAAATGGTTGTATTTCTTCTACTTCAGTAATAATTACAGAACCTACTTCAGTCAATTCTGGATTTACCAATATTTTTCACAATACCTGTAATTTACAATGTAATGGTTTAGCTACAGTGGCTGCTGGTGGTGGAACATCTCCTTACACCTATTCTTGGAATACTTCTCCTACCCAGACAACAGCAACTGCAAATAATTTATGTGCTGGAAATTATACAGTACTAATTACTGATAATAATGGCTGTATGGATACTAATAATATTACTATAACAGAACCCACTCCATTATTAATAAATACAATTAGTGTAATAGATGTTCAATGTAATGGCCATAGTAATGGCTCTATCCAAATTAATGTCACAGGAGGAACACCAAGCTATACTTATACCTGGACTCCATTTGTAGGTTCAGGAGCTTTAGCATCCAATCTATCAGTTGGCAATTATTCCGTTACAGTTACAGACGCTAATGGTTGTACTTCTTCTCAAAGCTTTACAATAAATGAACCTAGTTCATTAAATTTAGCTACAAGCTCAATTTCTGCTTTCTGTGGTTTAAATAATGGATCTGCTTCTGCTTTCATCATAGGTGGAATAGCCCCATACACCTATCAATGGAATGATCCTAACAATCAAACTACCTCCACAGCTAATAATTTATTTTCTGGGCTTTATACAGTAACTATTACCGATGCAAACGGTTGTACCATTAGTGATACTGTAAATGTTGCTGGGAATAATTTTTTCTTTTTAGATTCTATTACTCAAACTCCAGTTATATGTAATAACACTGCAACAGGCTCGGCACAAGTGTATGTAACCTCTGGTACAACTCCTTATTCTTACAGTTGGAACACTATTCCTGTTCAGACCTCACCAACTGCAGTAGGCTTGTTTGCTGGAACTTATACAGTAACGGTTACTGATGCAAGTGGCTGTATAGATTCATTATCCGTAACAATTCCCGAACCAACTCCTTTACAAGTTATAATTAGTTCTACTTTTGATACCATATGTCCTGGCCAATCTTCTCAATTATTTGGTAACGGATATGGAGGAACTGCTCCCTATCAATATAGTTGGGCTCCCATAACTGCATCTGGCCCAGGACCTCACATGGTAAGTCCTTTATTACCAACAACTTATACATTATATATAACGGATGCCAACGGATGTATTTCTCAAATAGTTAACAAAACTATCACCGTTAATCCTCCCTTAAATATTGTCACTAATGATCAAACGGTTTGTAATGGCGATACTGTAACTATTTCTACAAATGTCACTGGTGGTAGTGGTGGTCCTTATATTTATTCCTGGAGTAATGGTCCAACAACTGCATCACAAATTTATACAGGGAACATTAGCCAATCTCCAGACACTCTAATTATATCTGTTAGTGATGCTTGTGTTGCAACACCTTCTTATGATACGGTTATTGTTACAGTTAGTCCTTCTCCTAATATTGACTTTGATGTAATTAATACAAATGGCTGTACTCCTCTTAATGTTAATTTTAATGGAATTAGCTCTAATGGTATGATATTTAACTGGGATTTTGGAGATTTTACAGGAGTAGGAAACGCTGTTTCTCCTTCTCATGTTTATACTACACCTGGTACGTATAATGTTACTTTAACTGTATTTTCAGCAAATGGATGTTCCTCATCCTTAACCAAAAATAACGCTGTTGAAGTTTATCCTCTTCCAACAGCAGCATTTCAATCAACTCCTGTATTGGTAGAACTACCTAACTCTACTGTTAATTTTAATAACAATTCATTAAATGCTCTATCCTATTTATGGAATTTTGGAGATGGTGGAAGTTCAACAGATTTTGAACCAAATCATTTTTATATTACATTAGGAACCTATAATATTGAACTTATTGCAACTAACATTTACAACTGTAGTGATACTGCTTATGGCTTAATTGAAGTAACAGGTGATGCAATCTTTCCTACTGCTTTCACTCCTAATCAAGGAGGGTCTAATGGAGGAACGTATAATATATTCTCTTTAACGAACGATGTGTTCTTTCCTTTTATTAGTGGTGTAAAGGAATATGAATTAATGATTTTTAATCGTTGGGGAGAAATGGTTTTTAAAACCAATGATGTAAATATAGGTTGGGATGGTTATTATAAAGGAGTGATCGCACAGCAAGGAGTTTATATATGGAAAGCAAACATTGTATTTGAAAATGGCAGAACTTATAATGGATCAGGTGATATTACCTTATTAAGGTAAAAATGATATGAAGAATTATTTAAAAATAGTGTTATTGTGTTCATTGTTTATTTTCAATGGATGTATCTATATAGTATCTGCTCAAGATATCCAATTCACACAATATTATGCATCTGGTACTTTTTTAAACCCAGCTTTTACAGGATCTGAAGGTTGTAATAGATTTAGTTCTATTAATAGGAAGCAATGGAATTCATTTTCTGGTGGATATACAACAAATATTTTGACAATAGAAATACCTATAACTAGAGAACATAATGCGGTTGGTTTATCTCTTTTATCAGATGTAGCGGGCTCTGGAAAGCTATATTCAAGGTCGGTTAAAGGACTTTATTCATATACGTTTTTTGTTAGTAGAAAACATGCTTTTGTGTTAGGTATAGATGGTGCTTATACATTTCGTGGTGCTGATTACTCTTCATATTTGTTTTCAGATCAAATAGTAAGAGGAGGAGATGTTTCTTCAGTAGAAATCTCAAACTTAAGCAACACTTCTTATTTAGATTTTTCTTCAGGTGCACTATATTATTCTGATAAATATTGGATTGGTATATCTGGTCATCACCTAAACAGACCCAACCAATCTTTAACTAGTCAGGAAGCAGAATTACCTATAAAATACTCCATGCATGGAGGATATAAATTTAAATTAGGAAGACAAACAAAAGATATCTTTTTATCTCCCTCATTTAATTATAAAGCTCAATCAAAATATGACCAATTTGATTTAGGAATATACTACGATTATGATGGCTTAGTTTTCGGTGTATGGTATAGAGGAATTCCTGTATTTAAATCATACCAGCCAGGGGAACCAAATAATGATGCTGCTTCAGCTATAATTGGCTACTCCAAAAATGGATATAAAGTGGGGTATAGTTATGATATAACTATCTCAAAATTAACAACATCCAGTGCTGGATCGCATGAATTAACGTTTTCATATACTCATTGTTCTAAAAAGAAAAAAAGAAAACGAAAACATTTTGTTCCTTGTGCAAAATTTTAGGTTTAAGCACAAAATAGTTTATTAAATTTTCTAATAAAAAATAATCCAAGTTAAAATATTCAACATAGAATGATTTGTGTTACTTATATAAAAGTTAGAAAAACAGATGAATTAAGAAACCTAAAACAGTTTAGAACTATCTTAAAAAAGATTATTAGAAATAAAGTAATTTATTCAAATTTATATTAACATAGAAATCTAACCTTTTGATAATTATGATAAATAGTTATTTTATCATCCATTTCTGACTATACACCTGACTCTCGGAAGTAACCGTCATCAAATAAATTCCTGTTGACATATATGAGTCAACAAAAATGTATTTTATCTTATAATATCTTAAATTAGTTACCTAATCTAAATAATAATTTCATTATTAAGTGTTATAAATTTAATTAGATTTTATCTTTGAATTAGTACAATTGTAATGAGTATTAATTTTTTTTTACCACAATTCACTCTTAAAAAATAAAAAAAGAGATATCAAAATTGATATCTCTTTTTGTGGGCCCACCTGGGCTCGAACCAGGGACTTTCTGATTATGAGTCAGATACTCTAACCAGCTGAGTTATAGGCCCATTCTAAATTGCTTTAGAAACGGGTGCAATTTTACGGAAATGTTATTGAATTAACAATATTTAATTTAATTATTTTTATTTGTAGTTTTGAAGTAAATATGCTGCCAACAAACATCAAAAACATTATTTTAGACTTGGGTGGAGTGATTATCAATTTAAACACTCAAAAACCTTTTAATTCTTTTAAAAAATTATTTGCAGATAACTATTCTGAAATTGAAACTACTTTCACAACATTAAACTTATTCAACAATTTTGAAGTGGGAAAAGTTACTGCTGAAGAATTTATTTTGTTTTTTCTTAATCGTCACCCCAACTTAACTCCCGAAAAAGTTGTTGCTATTTGGAACAGCATGTTGCTTGATATTCCTAAAGAAAGAATTGTGCTTATTAGAAAACTAGCTTTAAAATACAATGTTTTCTTGTTGAGCAATACTAATGAAATCCACCTTACTCACATTAATAAGTATCTTTTTGAGACTTATGGCATAACCTCTATTAATTCTTTGTTTAAAAAAGCCTATTTTTCTCACGAGGTTGGCTTTAGAAAACCCGATACCGAAATTTTTAAACTCGTTTTAACCGAAAATAAATTAAATCCATCAGAAACATTATTTATAGATGATAGTATTGAACACATTCAGTCTGCCAAGCAACTTGGCATAACTACAAAGCATTTAGTAGATGAATCTTTAAACGAATTTTTTAATGAATATTAATGGAAAACATTGCCAAACCATTTGGCTAAAAGAAAATGATAATAAAATTGTTCAAGTATTTGACCAACGCTACTTTCCTCACGAAATAAAGGTGATGGATTTAACTTCTTCTGACGATGTATATTTTGCTATAAAAGAAATGGTGGTTAGAGGTGCTCCACTTATTGGTGTAACTGCTGCTTATGGTGTTTACCTCATTTGTTTGGACGCTCAAAACAAAGAAAATCCAAATGAATACATTACCAATACTTGCGAAAAACTAAGAGAGGCTCGACCAACTGCAGTAAATTTAGATTGGGCAATTAACGAAATGTTAGCTACGCTAAAGCAAGTAAATACTATTGAAGAAAAAATTGTTATCGCTTTAGAAAAAGCAAACGCAATTAAACATGAAGACATTCAAACTTCTATTAAAATGGGAGAATTTGGATTGGAAATCATAAAAGAAATTGCTAAAAAAAAGAAGGGTAAAACAGTAAATATTTTAACACATTGCAATGCAGGATGGTTGGCAACTATAGATTGGGGAACAGCTACTGCTCCTATTTACAAAGCATTTTTAGCAAGAATTGATATTCATGTTTGGGTAGATGAAACCCGACCAAGAAACCAAGGTGCAAGTTTAACTGCTTTTGAATTAAACCAGCAAGGGGTAAAACATACCTTAATTACAGACAATACCGGAGGTCATTTAATGCAACACGGTTTAGTTGATTTAGTGATTGTCGGTACCGATAGAACAACCAGAAATGGAGATGTTGCCAACAAAATAGGCACTTATTTAAAAGCTCTTGCTGCTTATGATAATCATATTCCCTTTTATGTTGCAGCTCCATCATCTTCCATAGATTTTTCTATTACTGATGGCGTTAAAAACATACCTATTGAAACCCGAGATGAAAATGAAGTAAAATACATACAAGGATTACTAGACAATGAAATAAAATCAATTTTAATTTGCCCCGAAACAACACCTGCTGTAAATTATGGTTTTGATGTTACTCCGGCAAGATTAATTACTGGTTTAATAACCGAAAGAGGTGTATGTGCTGCTGCTGAAGAAGATCTGAAAAAACTATTCCCTGAAAAATATTAGTTATGACAAAAAAAATTGACGAAGGCTATATTAAATTTAATTGCGACTGGACTTTTAAACCACTTCAGATAAATATTCCTGAAGATTTACTTTTTTACAGAGACAAACTTCATGAATTAAAACTCATCGGCCACATTGAAAATTTAAATATCGGTTATGGCAACATTAGTATAAAAACGGATGATGGCATAATCGTTTCTGGCACACAAACAGGCAACATTTTCCCTATAAACAAAGAATCCTTTACTCTTGTTACCAATTATGAAATAACCAAGAACAATGTGGTTTGTGAAGGTCCTGTTAAAGCTTCCTCAGAAACAATGACACATGCTGCCATTTACGAAGTGAATGATGCTATAAAAGCCATTATCCATGTGCATAATGAAGAAATGTGGAAAAAATTAATGTATAAATTTCCAACTACCAACACAAAAACTGCCTACGGAACTCCTGAAATGGCTGGAGAAATAAAACGTCTTTTTAACAACCATAACTTCAACAAAACCGATAACATTATAATTATGGCAGGACACGAAGATGGCATAATTTCATTTGGTAGAAACTTAGAAGAAGCATATAATATTCTTTTAAAATACTTTTAAGAATACAATAATACTTGTCAATTCGTTTTTTTTATCTCAAAGTGTAGTTTACATTTGATTCTTGAAACATCATTTTAATAATGAGGCAACTGATAATTAGATAATTCGTCTTTGTGTTAATGATAAATAAAAACGCATGAAAAAAACTGTAGTTCTCTTACTTCTTTTGGTACTATTATTAAATAGTAATATTTTTTCATCTACTCCGACTCCGCTCTATTCTTTTTCAGGAAAAGAAATTACAATAGACTTCAAAACAACGTTAGAAAAAGCACTCAAAAACAAAAAAGAACTTTCATTCTTACTTATTGCCAATTTTACCGATGAAGAGCTAAAAAAATGGAGAAAACAACTAAAATCCGATAAAAATGTAAAACATGTTAAATTAAGTAAATCATCTGAAAATGATGGTTGGGATGTTTTTTTAACCCTACAAAATGAAATCAATAAGGACAATGCTAAAATACTTTTTTCATTTTCTATTAAAGCCGATTATATAATTATTGAAAACGAAAAAATGTTATTTAATGTATTTGTTTCCCAACATATACCGAATTAAA
>Ga0209344_10001828_pt1 | contig 25856 bp, 26 predicted proteins | sample Cruoilmetagenom6_FD_187293 | JGI IMG/M metagenome (GOLD analysis project Ga0209344, IMG submission 187293) | Oil polluted marine microbial communities from Coal Oil Point, Santa Barbara, California, USA - Santa Barbara Oil Seep Sample 6 (SPAdes)... | ecosystem: Environmental > Aquatic > Marine... | reverse complement strand
AGAAGCGCAGGCGGCCCTGATGCCATTCGCCGAAGATCTCGCAGATCTCGTCGACAAGGATTTGCAGGTAGCTGACGATCGCCCGCTGACCGCATCGGTGGGTGAGGCGGAGCGCAATGAGCGCTCCATGATTACATCGAAAGCCGGTACTGCGTCCGGTGGTATTAACACGGCTGCGATGAGCCGGAATACGGGCGGAACAGGTATCGCCGGTCGTAACACGACACGCGTAACGAGTCCGGTGGCCGGAATGGCGCAAGGGGCTGGTGCGAGCCGTTCGGGATCCAGCGGCAGGGCGTCGCGTTCACGTGAGGAAATCGAACTGGTCTTTGACAAGAACAAAGGCGCGATCTTCGCACTCTACAATCGCGCGCTGCGCCAGGATCCGTCGCTCGAAGGCAAGCTTGTGCTGCGACTGACGATCGCTCCGAGCGGTGCCGTCACGATGTGTGAAGTGATTTCCAGCGAACTCGAGAACGAAGAGCTCGAGCGCAAACTCGTGCAGCGTGTCAAGTTGTTCCGCTTTGACGCGAAAGATGTTGAAGCGATAACGACGACCAAGCCGATCGACTTCTTCCCGGCCTAGAGCAACCGGAGCAACTCGCTCGCTTTAGAAATCGCTGCGTTTCCTGATCGGCTCTATCGGGTACACTACGCGGCATGTCTGACATACCGGTGAAAAAATACCGAGTGCGGCGCGCTCGCAAGTGGCTCAAACGCAAGCTCATTCCCTTTTCAGTTCAGGCGGGGAAGGTCAGTGCGAAGTGGTCCAAGCCGGACCGCTCCAAGTTTCCACCGCGTTCGTTGTCTGATGTTCCAGGACTGGCTCGCTACGAGTACAGCTGGCTTTCGCAAAATGGTGAAGACGGGATTCTACGCTACCTATTCGATGAGATTGGCTTCGAGTCTCGTTGGTTCGTCGAGTTTGGTTTCGGTGCGGCGCAATGCAATGCGCTCAGGTTGATGCTCAAGGAAGACTTCCACGGTCTCTTCATGGACGGATCGCGCGAGAATGTCGCTTACTTCGACTACGCTGCAAAGCGGCACAAAATCGATCATCGCGTAAAGGGCGTTCACACTTTTATCACGCGCGATAACCTGCAGAGCCTGATTCAGGATAACGGTGTACCGAAAGAAATCGACTTCCTGTCCCTTGATGTGGACGGTAACGATTACTGGTTCTGGGAGGTGCTCGATTGTATATCGCCGCGTGTTGTCTGCATTGAATACAACGCTGGAATTGGGCCCGACCTGTCGCTGACCGTGCCTTACGACGATGAGTTCGAGAGGTTCAGCAAGCACCCGAGCGGGTTCTTCTCCGGGGCTTCCCTGGCTGCGCTGGAATCACTTGGGCGGCGCAAAGGTTACTACCTGATTGGCTGCGATTCGACCGGTACCAACTCGTTCTTTCTGCGCGACGATGTTGAGGTGGCAGGCATCACGGCGTTGACGGCGCGTGAGGCGTTTCGGCCCCACGCCAATTGGCTGGGCCGAGGGATTTCCGAAGCCGAGCAGCTGGAATTCATGCGGTCGATGCCGTACGAGGAAGTATGAGCGAGCCCCGGAGCGCGTATCGCGTGGCACGCCAACGCGTCGCCATCGATGGCGCAAACCGACGGCGCCTGTACCTGTTTCGACATGGCGCTGTTGACTATATCGATGATAGTGGCCAATTGCTCGGCGATCCTGATCGGGTAAACCTGAATCCCCGCGGCCGGGCGCAGGCGGCGTCTATGGCAGAGCTGTTCCTCGACGTGCATATCGATAAAGCCGTCTGCACAGGCTTACCACGGACGATCGAAACCGGAGAGGCGATCCTGGCCGATCGCGATATCGAGCTCGAGGTCTTTCCCGAGCTTGAAGAGATCCGGCCCATTAAGGGCGAGGTTGCCGGCGGCTATGACATCGTCAACGATGTCGCATTCTCCCACTGGCGTGCTGAGCAGGAAGATGCAGCATTTCTGGGTGGCGAGCGCTATCACGATTTCTACGAGCGCATCTCGGCCGCAATGGATGTCTTGCTCCACGACACATCCTGGCACGATCTTGCCGTTTTCGCCCACGGGGGAACGAATGCCGCGATACTCGGCTGGACAACCGGTGTGGGCCTTCAGGCTTTCGGTTTGCTCGACCAGGCGACCTGCTGCCTCAATGTGATCGACTTCGATTTCGACCACGACGGTGCCCTGTTACGCAAGACGATCCGCGGCATGAATATTACTGCCGATGACCCGGTCATGCGGACGCGCGATGCGGGCGATATGGAACTGCTTGCACGACGTCTCCTGCATGGCAAGGTCTGACGGCTTTCTCGCGATCGAGCGAGAGGACGCACGCATCCTGGTGCTCGGCAGCCTGCCTGGCCAGAAATCGATCGCAGAACAGCAATACTACGCGCACCCGCAGAATGCGTTCTGGCCGATCATGCGAGATCTCTTCGGGGTCGAGGGTGAATACCTTGAACGTTGTGAGCTGCTGAAAGAGCAGCGGATCGCCTTGTGGGATGTTCTGCACAGCTCAGTGCGGCCAGGCAGTATGGATTCCGACATTCAGATGGAGAGCGCACGCGCCAACGACTTCCTCACATTTTTTAAGCAGCACCGAGCGGTTGAACTCGTGGCATTCAATGGCAGGAAGGCCGAACAGATGTTCGGTCGATTCGTAGTTGCGGCGTCGATGCCCGTGTCAATAGAGCGAGTCGGGTTGCCGTCTACCAGTCCGGCTTATGCGGCCATGCCGTTCTCCGGTAAGCTGTCCGCCTGGCGGAAGGTGCTCGTGCCGCTGTCAGCACAATAACGAGGAGGGAAAGATGATCGGATACGTAACCCTGGGCAGTAACGATGTGCCGCGTGCGGCAAAATTCTATGATGAGTTGCTCGCGTTGCTCGGCGCTGGACGGTTCTACGAAGGTGAGAACTTCGTTGCCTGGGCAACGGGGCCCGGCGCACCGGGTATATCGGTAATCAAACCCTTCGATGGCAATGAAGCAACCGTTGGCAACGGGACCATGGTTGCAATCGCCGTTGATTCGCCTGAGAAGGTCGACGAAGTTCACACCAAAGCGATTGCGCTGGGTGGTACCGACGAGGGCGCACCGGGGCCCCGCGTCGATAATTTCTATGCCGGCTACTTTCGCGACCTCGACGGCAACAAGCTCAATGCTTTCTGCATCGTGAGTGACGATTCATGAGGAACGAACAGATTCTGCTGCCGATGCTGGGCATGATGGCCCTGACAGCCGTCGTGTGGTTCGTTTTGTACGCAAGACGAATTCCGGCCATGCGTCGGGCGGGTAAACCTGCGCAGACGTACACGACGCCGGACCGGGTTGTGGACTTGCTGCCGGAAGAGATTAGCTACGCGGCGAACAACTTCAAGAACCTGTTCGAGCTGCCGGTATTGTTCTACGGACTGTGCCTGTATCTGTATGTCACAGCGACCGCGCAGAGTATCGATGTCTACGCCGCATGGTTGTTCCTGCTGTTTCGTATCGCACATAGCGCTATCCACTGCACGGTGAACATCGTCATGGCACGATTCATCGTATATTGCGCCGGAGCGCTGGCGCTGTGGTTTATGCTGGGGCGCGCCTTGTGGGGCGTCTACGAGGCAATGCCGGTCTAGCGGTCAAAGTGCGCTGTCGCCGGTTTCGCCAGTGCGAATGCGCCAGACCTGGTCAATCGTCGTGACGAAGATCTTGCCGTCGCCCACCTTGCCGGTCTTGGCGGCGTCTACAATCGTCTCGACGACGCGCTCGACGAGGTCATCGGAAACCGCGACCTCAATTTTGGCTTTTGGAAGAAAATCAACAACATACTCGGCACCGCGATACAGTTCCGTGTGGCCGCGCTGGCGACCGAAGCCTTTGACCTCACTGACCGTCATGCCCTGGATGCCAACTTCGCCCAGCGCATTACGTACGTCATCAAGTCGAAAGGGTTTTACAATGGCGGTCACGAGCTTCATTCGTCGGTTCTCCACGGCCGGCTAGCGATGGTGCGTATGCTAACAAAGAGCCTCACAAAAGACCCACTTGGATTGCGCTACTACGGCGCCGCCGTGTGCTATGCCGTCGTGGCCTATGCGTCGGGTTTCGCCGGTCTTTTTGCGAGCAGCCTTGTACTTAACGCCGCCGGGACCCTGTTGCTGTCCCATGGAATGATCATCGCGGCATACATGATTCATGAGTGCGGACACAACATGGTGTTCAATTACAGCCGCCACAATGCATACCTTGGGCGGGGCATGAGCTGGATTTGCGGTGCTGCCTATGGCACCTACGATGATATGCGCTACAAGCACTTTCGCCATCACGTCGATAATGGCGATGTGGTGTGGTTCGACTACGACCGTTTCTTCGAGGGGCACCCAACGATCACTAACATCGTTCGTGTTCTCGAGTGGTTCTATATCCCTGCACACGATCTTGTCATGCATGGGGTCATGATGTTCACATCGTTCATCATTCCGGTGCGGCGGGACCAGCGCGTGCACAATGTGACCGTCATACTGATTCGCGGCGGCATCTTCCTTGCGCTGCTGATCTACGCACCGAAAGTGGCGCTGCTCTATGTGGTGGCCTACCTGATCATGATACAGGTGCTGCGATTCATGGACAGCGTGCAGCACGATTACTCCTATAGCCTGACCTTGTTCGAATATGTGAAACCGCCGCATAAGGGCGATGCGGCGTGGGAGCAGATGCACACTTTCAGCAACCCAATCAGTCTGCGCTTCCCAAAGCTGAATTGGCTCGTGCTGAACTTCGGTTTTCACAACGCACACCATTCGGACATGAATCTGCCGTTCTTTCGTCTGCCAGCGCTGCACGAGGAACTTACGGGCAACGGTCCGTCACACGTCATTCCGATTGCGTCTCAGTTGAAGTTGTTTCATCGTAATCGTGTGTGCAGGATTTACAATCCTCAACCGAAGGAATATCCGAAGGGTGAGGCATACTTGAGATCGGCACAGTCGGGGCGTGGCCCGATCGGCGGAAACGCCGCATCGTTTCTCACGTCGTTTTGAAATGAGAAAAATAACAACAGGGGGTTTTCATGTCTGACAATTCAGGAGTCGGCAAAATCGGCTGGATTGACATGACTGTCGATGACGCAGATGGCTTGCGGGATTTTTACAAGAGCGTCGTGGGTTGGGGTTCTGAAGCGGTTTCCATGGGCGACTACTCAGATTACTCAATGACATTGCCGGGAGGTAGTGAAGCGGTGTCCGGTATCTGTCACGCGCGCGGCGATAACGCTGAATTGCCGGGTGGCTGGCTGATTTATATTACAGTCGCTGATGTCGATGCGAGTGCCGCCGCCTGTACAGCGAACGGTGGGGAAGTCCTAATGGCGCCGAAGGGACTGGCGGGTGGACGTTTTTGCGTCATTCGTGATCCTTCGGGTGCGACCGCAGCGCTGTACCAGCCCTGATATGCGTTCGCAGCAGGTGTTCGAAAGCCCTGAGTGGCATGCGAAGGTCGCAGCGCTGGTCGCAGCGACCGACAGCAAGGCGATTGCCGAGCAGCTGGTTTCGCTGATTAGCGAAACAGTCGCTAATGACGGTACCAGCGTTCTGGCGTTTTATAAGGACGCCGCACCGGAGGTCCTGGCGCATTCACTGGCGCCGGCGGAGCGTCGCCACTTCCTTGATCGGTACCTGGCCGGGCCTTACCTACTGGACCCGCTATACCAGCTGGCGATTTCCGAATCCAAGCCAAGCCTCTGCCGGTTTCGGGATACACATCCCGACCGTTTTCGTGCCAGCGAGTACTACCACCAGTATGTAGAGCGCACACACCTGGTCGACGAGATGGATTTTCTCCGGGATGTGTCGCCAATGTGCACCCTGGTCGTCGTTGTGGGGCGAACCCGGAATCGACTCACACGGGTCGAGCGCAACCGTCTGCAGTTGATCGAGCCAGTGGTGGCCGCCGCGATGCAGCGCGTCTGGGACAAATGGCAGCAGACGAGTTCGCCCGACCGCGATATACACCAGCGACTCACAGACTGCTTCGATAGATTCGGCGATAGTGTCCTGACACAGCGCGAGCGCGAGATCACCCAACTCCTGTTGCGCGGCCATTCCACGAAGTCCGTCGCGCGCGAACTCGACATTGCACCGGGGACTGTCATGGTTCACAAACGCAACTTGTTTTCAAAGCTCGGCATAACCTCACAGTACGAGCTATTCTCACGGTTCATTGAGAACCTGTCCCAGGGTTAAGAGAAAGAGCGATGAAAGTTCCGGGCAATGCCACCGCAGTTGTAGCGGCCCTGTTTCTGGTCGCTTGCGCCTCACATGACGACGAAGGGCCTGCCGGTTTCGACTGTGTCAAGACGCTTTGCGGGTGCAATTCGAGATTAGTGATGCCCGTTACGCTCAGGTTGAGCGACGCAGACCGTATTCCAGTCGCCGAAGCACACCTGATTTGCCATGACACCAGCTCGTACATGGGTAAGACAGACGGCGACGGAATACTGACAATCGATGTGGCGGGGAATAGCTCGCCCGGTTGCGGATTCATTCCTGACTGCCAGGTTGCGTACTTCCGAACCGAGAGCGAGCAGTTCGGTCGCCATTTCTGGTTCGCTCGCTTTGTCCGTGGCGAGGATGTCAGCGCGAGAGCGCATGCTGTGGAGCGGATCGACGCACCGGACTGACAATCCTACCCCGCGATTGGTATTCATACCGCAGCGCACGGCCCGGACAATGGTGCAAATCATTGCACGCCGCGCAGGGGTACCCGATTCATGTTTGAGTTTGACTTCGGCCACGGTGAGGACCTCGACCTGCTGCGCGAAACCGTGCGCAGTTTTGCCACGGACAGGATTGCACCACGAGCCGCTGAGATAGATAAGAAGAACGAATTCCCCCGCGACTTGTGGACGGAATTCGGGGAGCTCGGATTGCTCGGCATGACGGTCGAGGGCAAGTACGGTGGATCCGAACTCGGTTACCTCGCACACGTTATCGCCGTGGAAGAAATCAGCCGTGCTTCCGCCTCGGTGGGCCTGTCTTACGGGGCGCATTCGAATCTCTGTGTTAACCAGCTGAGTCGCTGGGGCAACGAAGAACAGAAACTCAAATACCTCCCGAAACTGGTCTCAGGTGAGTTCCTCGGTGCGCTCGCAATGAGCGAGCCGGGCGCCGGGTCGGACGTCATGGGAATGCGTACGACAGCTGTTCGAGATGGCGACGACTACGTACTCAACGGCTCCAAGATGTGGATCACGAATGGAACGGGTGCCGATGTCATCATCGTGTATGCCAAGACGGATCCTGGTGCCGAAAAAAGAAATACAAGCGCGTTTATTGTCGAACGAGGTACACCCGGCATGTCGACGCCGCAGAAGATGGACAAGCTCGGAATGCGCGGATCCGATACCAGCGAAGTACTGTTCGAGGACTGTCGGGTTCCGGCTGCCAATCGGCTGGCCGAAGAAGGCAAGGGCGCCGCGATCCTGATGAGCGGTCTCGACTACGAACGTGTCGTGCTTTCAGGGGGCTCGCTCGGCATCATGGCCGCGTGCATGGACCTGGTCATGCCCTACGTCCATGATCGCAAGCAATTCGGGCAGCCTATCGGTGAGTTCCAGCTCATGCAGGGTAAGATTGCCGACATGTACACAGCCATGAATTCGTGCAGGGCGTATGTCTACGCGGTAGCACGTGCCTGCGACCGTGGCCTGACTACCCGTTTCGATGCTGCTGGATGTATTCTCGTGGCTGCTGAGAAAGCGACCTGGATGGCTGGTGAAGCGATCCAGGCGTTGGGCGGCAACGGTTACATTAACGAATATCCGGCCGGGCGCCTCTGGCGTGACGCGAAGCTCTACGAAATCGGCGCCGGCACGAGCGAGATTCGTCGCATGCTGATCGGCCGCGAACTGTTTAACGCCACGAAGTGAGTCGATGCCTGTAATCCAGACGAAAGTCGATCGAAAGTCGGAGGACTTCGAGAAGAACAAAACCGAGCACGAGGCGCTTGCCGAACACCTCCGCGAGGTTGACGACTACGTCAGGCAGGGCGGCCCGGAGCGTTCGCGGGAAAAACACCTGAAGCGCGGCAAGCTGCTAGCGCGCGATCGTATCGAGGGGCTGCTCGATGAGGGTGCGCACTTTCTCGAGATCGGGCGGCAGGCGGCGTGGCAGGTATACAGCGACGACGTGCCCAGTGCGGGCATCGTCACGGGCATCGGCCGTATTCACGATATCGAGTGCATGATCGTCGCGAACGATGCGACCGTGAAAGGGGGTACCTACTACCCGCTGACTGTAAAAAAACACCTCCGGGCACAGGAGATCGCCGAGGAAAATTGCCTGCCGTGTATCTACCTTGTCGATTCCGGCGGTGCCTTCCTGCCGCGCCAGGATGAGGTTTTCCCGGACCGCGAGCACTTTGGCCGTATCTTCTACAACCAGGCTCGCCTGTCCGGCAAAGGCATTCCACAGATTGCCGTCGTCATGGGATCGTGCACAGCGGGGGGCGCTTACGTGCCGACGATGTGTGACGAATCGGTCATCGTTCGCAACCAGGGTACGATTTTCCTGGGCGGGCCACCCCTGGTGAAAGCGGCAACCGGCGAGGTTGTCGATGCGGAGACGCTCGGCGGTGGCAATGTGCATTCACGCATTTCGGGCGTGACGGATCATCTTGCTGACGACGACGAACATGCGCTTGCCATCGCGCGCGATATCGTGGCCAATCTCAACGTCGATCGCAAAGCGAGCGTAGTGCGCCGCGAACCGGCGGAGCCCAGGTATCCAGTTGAGGATATCTACGGCATCGTGTCTCGTGAGTTTCGTTTTCCATACGACATTCGCGAAGTTATTGCGCGCATTGTCGACGGTTCCGAATTTCATGAGTTCAAGAAGCTCTACGGTGCAACCCTCGTCTGCGGATTCGCGCATATCGACGGGTACCCGGTTGGCATCGTGGCCAATAACGGCATCCTGTTCCCTGAATCGGCGCAGAAGGGTGCGCATTTCGTGCAGCTCTGCAACCGTCGCCGTATCCCGCTTGTCTTCTTGCAGAACATCACGGGATTCATGGTCGGCAAACGCGTCGAGCAGGCGGGTATCGCGAAAGACGGCGCCAAGATGGTCAACGCTGTTGCCACCGCCAACGTTCCCAAGTTCACGGTGGTCGTCGGCGGTTCATTCGGCGCCGGCAATTACGCCATGTGCGGGCGCGCCTACAGTCCTCGCATGATGTGGATGTGGCCCAACGCGCGCATATCTGTCATGGGCGGCGACCAGGCAGCGCTCGTCCTGTCGACGGTCAAGGAAGACGGGCTTGCTGCTCGCGGCGAAGAATGGCCGGAGAACGAGAAGCAGGATTTTGAAGACATGATTCGCGCCCAGTACGAGAACCAGGGAAATCCGTTCTATGCGAGTGGGCGCCTCTGGGATGACGGCGTCATCAATCCCCTCGATACCCGCTCGGTACTCGCACACGGCCTGTCCGCTGCGATGAATCATGCACAACCCGGCGAGGAGCCGTTCGGCATTTTCCGTATGTGACGGTACACTCAGCGACGATGAGTGCACGGCAGGAAAAAAATTCCGGGACCCGGGAAATCACTGAGGCGCATCGCTTCGACGAAAAACGCCTCGAGGCGTACCTGGAAGAGCATGTCGATGCCTTTCGCGGTCCGCTGACTGTTGTCCAGTTCAAAGGCGGCCAGTCAAACCCGACCTACCTGCTACGCGCCGCATCCGGCCGCTATGTGCTGCGCCGCAAACCCCCTGGCAAACTGCTCAAATCGGCGCATGCGGTCGACCGTGAGTTTCGGGTGATCGGTGCGCTGCATGCGTCGGGCTTTCCCGTGCCGAGGCCGTACCTGCTGTGTGAGGACGACGAGGTCATCGGTACGAGCTTCTTTGTCATGGAGTTTGTGGAGGGTCGGATCCTCTGGGAACTGGACTTGCCGGGCATGGACCCGAACGAGCGCGCCGCCATCTACGACAACGTGAATAATACGCTGGCGAGGCTGCACAATACGGACTACGAATCGATCGGACTCGCCGACTATGGCGTCCCTGGCAATTATTTTGAGCGCCAGACTTCACGATGGACAAGGCAGTATCGTGCGTCGGAGACAGGCACGGTCGCGACGATGGACAGGCTCATCGACTGGCTCCCGGATAACATCCCGGCCGATGAATCGGCCAGCATCGTCCACGGTGACTATCGTTTGGATAACATGGTTTTGCATGCCACCGAGCCGCGCGTCATCGCCGTGCTCGACTGGGAGCTGTCGACGATTGGCCACCCGCTCGCCGATTTCACGTATCACCTGATGGCGTGGCATATGCCTGACATCGGTATCGGGTCGATTGGGCTCGTCGGCAAGCCACTCGCGGAGCTTGGCATACCGGACGAAGATACCTACATGGCCTCGTACTGCGAGCGCACGGGCAGGCAAGACGGTATTCCCGGGAAAAACTTCTACCTGGCCTTCAATTTCTTCAGGCTCGCTGCGATCCTTCAGGGCATCGCCGGCCGGGTGCGGGATGGGACTGCGGCCAGCACACACGCCTCCGAGGCTATCAAAGCCGTGCAACCGCTGGCAGACTTGGGTTGGCAATACGCCGCGAATCACGGATAAACAATGGCTCTTGATTACGACACACTCATGTCGAAGGTCGAAATCGACCTTCCTTTTTCGTATACCGACGCCGATTCCATGTTGTACGCACTTAGCGTCGGCATGGGGCAAGACCCGGTGAACACGCGTGAATTGCCGTATGTATACGAGCAGGGTGCTGTACTCAAAACAGTGCCGACTTTCGCGACGGTGCTTGTCCCGGAGATGTTTCCTGTCGGTCTCGGCTGGGATTACAGCCAGATATTGCACTCGGAACAGCGCCTGCGCCTGTACCGGCCGTTGCCACCGGCTGCAGACCTGTTAATCAACAAGCGCGTTGTCGATGCTTTTGACCGGGGCCCGAAACTGGGTGCCTTGATCCTGCTCGAAGCCGAGGGGCGTCTCGCCAGCGACGACACCGTGATCTTCAACATGGGATGCTCAATCGTTGCACGGGGTGACGGTGGATTCGGCGGGCCTCGCGGGAAGGGCATTCCGCCGCATCGTGCGCCCCGCCGTGAACCCGACCTTAGCTGCGATATCAAGACGCGCCCGGACCAGGCGTTGCTTTACCGCTTGACCGGGGATCGCAATCCGCTGCATGCCGATCCGGTGCAGGCACGCGCCGTCGGCTTCGAGCGGCCGATCTTGCACGGTTTGTGTACCCTTGGCGTCGCCTGCAAGGCGGTTCTGCAGACAATCTGTGATTACGATTACACGTTGATCGAGGAATTCGATGCCCGCTTCTCCGCGCCAGTACTGCCTGGTGATACGATCACGACTGACATGTGGCAGGAAGGCAATGTCATATCGTTCAGCTGCAGCGTCAAGGAGCGCGACGCGATCGTGTTGCGTAACGGCAAATGTACGCTGGCGGTCTAGCCTTAACAGAAGGCCAGGAGATCAAGCCCATGAGAATACGCAGTGAGTAACCGGGTGGAAATCAGGATCGATGAACACGTCGCCGAAGTCATGCTGAATCGGCCGGACAAGTTCAATGCCGTCGACTTCGATACGTTTCGTGCCCTGGATGAGGCAGCACGCTCGCTTGCGGGGGAAGCTTCGGTCCGCGCTGTCGTGTTGCACGGCGCCGGGGAGAATTTTTGCGCAGGCATCGATATCGCTGCCATGCAGGGCACCGAGGACCTCGGTGCTGCGCTATTAGAGTCGGTGGATGGCTCACCAGCCAATATCTTCCAGCGGGCCGCGTACGCCTGGCGTGAGTTGCCGGTGCCGGTAATCTGCGCACTGCAGGGTGTGGTGTTTGGCGCCGGTTTCCAGATCGCGATCGGTGCCGACCTTCGTTATGCTGGCCCGGGTACGCAGTTCTCGATCATGGAATCCAAATGGGGGCTGATCCCGGATATGGCCATCAGCGCCACGCTACGGGGTATTCTGCCGCCAGATCGGGTCAAGGAACTCGCCTGGACTGCCAGGGTGTTCGATGTTTCAGAGGCACTGCAGTGGGGAATAGTGTCAGCAATTGAGGACGATCCGCTTGCCGCGGCCCGGAATATGGCTCGCACAGTGTCGAGCAAGTCCCCTGATGCGGTCAGGGGGATCAAGCGACTTGTGAACGAGGGGTGGCAGCGTTCGGAAGAGGATTCACTGGGGATTGAGGCGGAGCTGCAATTGCGATTGCTGGGGGCGCAGAATCAGGTCGAGGCGATACGCGCCAATCTTGAGAAGCGCGAGCCCCGGTTTGTCGACAGGATTGACGAGTAATTGGGCAATTTGGCAGGAACTTTGCGGTTTCTCCGCTGCCAAAATCAGGTGTCATTACAACTGAAACGACATTGATGAAAACCATGCACAGTCTGCTGATCGCCCTGGCGCTACTGGTGTCAGCGCCGGCTATGGCGCAGTGGACGGAGTTCCCGACAGGCGGTCTCGACTCACGTACGGCGCGAATCCAGGTGAAAGTCGAATCCCTGTACCAACGCGGGAGCTTCAAGCGCGCCCATTTCATCTATTCGAACGAACTGGCTCGGCAGGGTGATAAGTATGCCCAGTACATGACGGGCTACATGTTCCAGATGGGGCAGGGTGTCGATGAAGATCCGGTGGTAGCTTCGGCCTGGTATCGCATTGCCGCGGAGCGACGGGTGCCGGAGTTTATCGCGGTCCGCGACCAGGTGCTGCAGACGCTGGATGACGAACAGCGTGCCCGCTCGGACGAGCTTTACGTGGAGTTGCGTAAGGAGTACAGCGACCTCGTTATCATCATGAGACTACTGGCCAGGGATCTCAACCATCTCGATGATCTTGACTCGACCCGGACTGGATCGCGTCTCAGGAGCAATTCCAGCTCGGTGATGGTTGTCGATCCGAGTACCGGACGGACGGTGCCGGCTGATGTTCTGCGTAGTCGCGCCTTGCGCACGGCGCAAACCCGACTTGATTTCGTCACTACGCGTCTGGACGTGGATGCACTTCAGGCCGATCAGGCTGAGGAGCAGATGGAATCATTGTGGGCACGCGTCGATGATTACCTCAGCATCGTCGATGATGATACGGGCGGCCTGTACGCTGCACCCTGACGGCAAAATCTAGGGTTCCAGCCCCACACTGAGAATCTGCGGAAACTCCTCAACGACACTGGCCGCGACGGCGGCATCACCGCGGAACCACTTTGGCACCCAGTTGAGCGCACCCATGATCGCGTTGCCGGTCATGCGCACGTCGCAGGGCGCAATGCTACCGTCCTCGATTCCCTGCCTTAGTACCGACTCGAAGCGCGTACTGTGGTTTCGGGAGATTTCGAGCACCTCTTCTCGATGTTCGGGTTTGAGTGACGGAATCTCACTCATGATAGCGATAGGGCCGCGGTCGCCGGTCATGACCTCGAGGTGGTAGCGCAGGTAGCGCCTGACAATGTCGAGGCCGTTGTCGCCATCTGCAATGGCCCGGTCGAGCGTTTCGCGGCCAACTTCGCCAGCCCGCACGTAGCAAAGATAGACCAGCTCTTCCTTGCTCTTGACGTAGTAATAAAGCGCCGCGTCGGTCAGGCCGAGAATATTTGCGACGTCTTTAAGCGAGCTCCCGCTGTAGCCTTTCTCGTTAAAACATCTCGCTGCCGCGCGCAGCATGCGGCCTTTTTGCAGTTCGAAACGGGTGTCTGAGGCCTTTCGGGCCATGGTTTCCAGCGCCTTCGGCTTGAGTCCTGACCGATTCTGCATTATTTTAATCCAGATTAAAATAATTTTTGCAGGTTCTGACATGAGTACCGCAGCTACGGATTTACCGCGCGCCTCCGGCGAGCGCGAGAACAGCCCATTGCGCTTTGTAACAGCGGCGTCGCTGTTCGACGGGCACGATGCAGCGATTAACATAATGCGCAGGCTGATCCAGGCGCAGGGCGTTGAAGTCGTGCATCTCGGCCACAACCGCAGTGTTGACGACATTGTCCTGGCCGCGATCCAGGAGGACGCGGACGGCATCGCGGTGAGCTCCTACCAGGGCGGGCACAACGAATTTTTCCGCTACATGGTGGATCGACTGCGCGAACTGGGTGCGGGCCACATAAAGGTGTTCGGAGGCGGTGGTGGCACGATCACGCCTGACGAGATCTCGGCCCTGATGGACTACGGCATCGAACGCATCTACCACCCGCATGACGGGATGGAGATGGGGCTGCAGGCGATGATCGAGGACCTGGTCGCGCGTACGCAGTCCGGCCGCAAAGCAACCAGTGCGCCGCAAAAAGCTGAGTCCAGCGTTGATATAGCAGCCATGATTTCGGCGATCGAGGAAGGCCTCTTCGAGGCAGCCGAACTCAGTGCCCTGCGCAAGGAGTGGCAGGTCAAGGCCGGGCAGGTGCCGGTTATCGGCATCACAGGTACAGGTGGTGCGGGCAAGAGCAGCGTCACCGACGAGGTTCTGAATCGGTTCCTCGCGTGCTTCCCCGACATGCGCATTGCCGTACTGGCCGTTGACCCGACGCGCCGGCGGACAGGCGGTGCTCTGCTTGGCGATCGCATTCGCATGAACTCGCTGCGCTCGGAACGCATCTACATGCGTTCGATTGCAACTCGCAGGCAGCATCTCGCAACCAGTGAAATGCTGGGCGACCACATCGCTTATCTGAAAGCACAGGGTTTCGACCTCGTTATCGTGGAAACGGCCGGCATCGGCCAGAGTGACAGCGAGATCGTCGACATGGTCGACTACTCCGTCTATGTCATGACAAGCGAATACGGTGCTGCAAGCCAGCTCGAGAAGATCGACATGCTCGACTTCGCTGACCTCATCGTATTGAACAAGTACGACAAGCGAGGTGCCGAAGATGCCTTGCGCGATGTACGCAAGCAGTGGAAACGCAATCACGTGGCGTTTGACACGTCCGATGACGACGTGCCGGTCTACCCGACCATCGCCAGCCAGTTCAATGACCCGGGCATCAGCTGGATGTTCGCAGAACTGTGCCGGCGCGTTGCGGCGAAGGCGGGCCTCGATGCCGAGCGCTGGACACCTGCTATCGACACGTCGATTCGCGAGCCTCGCTCGACGGCGACGATCCCGGGCGCCCGTATTCGCTATCTTGCCGAAATCGCCGAGCAGGGGCGCGAAGCCAATAACCGCGTTGATACCCAGGCCGAGATAGCCAGCCGCGCCCAACACGTCTACGAGTCACTCAAGCTATTGGAAGACCCGGAGCTGCCGGAGCAACTCGAGCTATTCCCGTCGGCGGCGTTGACCGAAGGTGGCGATCGCAGTCTGCTGGTCCTGCGACAGCGTTACCAGGAGGCCCTGGGTGACTTGAGTGCGGATTCGCTGGCGTTGCTGCGCGAGTGGCCGTCACGCAAGGAAGGCGTGCGGTCGGAGAAGTACAGCTACACCGTGCGCGGCCGCGAGATCACAGGCAATAACTATCGCGAGTCACTAAGCCACCAGAAGATCCCGAAAATCGCTGCGCCTGATTTTACCGACTGGGGTGAGCTGCTGACGTTCCTGCAGAAGGAAAACCTGCCGGGCGCTTATCCGTACACCGGTGGTGTCTACCCCTATCGTCGTCTGGGCGAAGATCCGACCCGGATGTTTGCCGGTGAGGGTACGCCCGAACGTACGAACCGCCGCTTCCATTACCTGTCATTGGGGCAGCCCGCGGCGCGACTTTCGACCGCGTTTGATTCAGTGACATTGTATGGCGAGGATCCGCACGAGCGCCCAGACATTTACGGCAAGGTAGGCAACTCCGGCGTGTCGATAGCGTCGGTTGACGATATGAAGAAGCTCTATTCGGGCTTTGATTTGTGCGCCCCGACGACATCGGTGTCGATGACAATCAATGGCCCCGCGCCGATAATACTGGCGTTCTTCATGAATACGGCCATCGATCAGCAGGTCGAAAAGCACTTGCGCGAGACGGGCGGCTGGGAAGCCGCACAGAAAAAGCTCGACGCGTACTTTGAGGGCAGGGGCAGACCACATTACGAAGGCGATTTGCCCGACGGCAACGAGGGCCTCGGTCTCGGTCTGCTTGGCGTCTCGGGAGATCTTGTCGTTGACGCGGATACCTATGCGCGAATCCGGAAGGAAACGCTGGCGACTGTGCGCGGTACGGTCCAGGCCGATATCCTCAAAGAGGACCAGGCGCAGAACACCTGCATATTCTCGACCGAATTCGCGATGAAGATGATGGGTGACGTGCAACAGTTCTTCATCGAAAACAATGTGCGCAATTACTACAGCATCTCGATCAGCGGGTATCACATCGCCGAAGCGGGGGCGAACCCGATCAGCCAACTGGCATTCACGTTGTCGAACGGGTTCACCATTGTCGAGTACTACCTTGCACGAGGCATGAACATCGATGAATTTGCGCCTAACTTGAGTTTCTTCTTCTCCAACGGGATGGATCCCGAGTACACGGTTATCGGCCGCGTGGCACGCCGCATCTGGGCGCGTGCAATGAAGGAACGCTACGGCGCGAGTGCGCGCTCGCAAATGCTCAAGTACCACATCCAGACATCGGGACGCAGCCTGCACGCGCAGGAAATAAGTTTTAACGACATTCGTACGACGCTGCAGGCGATGTATGCGCTGTTCGACAACTGCAACAGCCTGCATACGAACGCGTTCGACGAGGCGATCACGACGCCGACCGAGCAATCGGTGCGGCGGGCGGTAGCCATCCAGCTCATTATTTCGCGGGAACTGGGTCTCAACTTCTGCGAGAACCCGTGGCAGGGCTCGTTCGTCGTTAACGAGCTTACCGATCTCGTGGAGGAGGCGGTTTACCAGGAGTTTGAGCGGATTTCCGAACGTGGTGGTGTATTGGGTGCCATGGATACAATGTACCAACGTGGCAAAATCCAGGACGAGAGCATGGTCTACGAGCACAAGAAGCACGACGGCTCGCTACCCCTCGTCGGCGTGAATACGTTCCTGCCGAAGGAGGGTCAGGAAGACGAAGTTCATGAACTCGAACTCATTCGCTCGACGGATGGCGAGAAGGAAGACCAGATTCACCACGTGCGGACATTTCAGGCGACGCACGCAGATGCGAGCTCGGATGCGTTAATGCGCCTGCAGAAAGTTGCGCGTGATCGAGGCAACGTATTCGCCGAGCTGATGGAAACCGTCAAGTCCAATTCGCTGGGACAGATTTCCGGAGCGTTGTACGAAGTTGGCGGTGAGTACCGCCGCAACATGTAAGTTAAGAGGAACGCCGAGTGAGCGATATCGTCAAGTATGAACAACACGATGCAGTAGCCGTCATTACGCTGCATCGTCCCGAAAGCATGAATTCCTTTAACACAGAGCTGCGAGCAGACGTTGTTAAGGCATTCGCGAGGGCCCATGAGGGCGACACTGTACGTGCCGTGATCTTCACAGGCGAAGGACGTTGTTTTTCGGCTGGCGCTGACTTGAAAGCGGGCATAGACAGGAACGTCGAGGAGATCCTGCAATCGGAGTATCGTCCGGTCCAGGAAGCGATTGCAAATATTCCCAAACCCGTCATCGCAGCGGTACCGGGTTCCGCGGCAGGCATCGGCATGTCGATGGCACTGCAATGCGACCTGATGCTTATGGCCGACAATGCCTTCCTGTTGTCGCCGTTTACGACGATTTCCCTGGTTCCGGATGGCGGTCTTAACTGGCTATTGGTACGGCAGCTCGGTTACCGGCGTGCATTCCAGCTGAGCATCGAGTCGGAACGTATTCCTGCCGATCGTTGCGTGGAACTCGGTCTCGCCAACGAGGCGGTGCCTGCGGACGAGCTGATGAGCACGGCGTTGGAGTGGGCCCAGCTGCTGGCGAAACGCGCACCACTGTCGATTGCTGCAACGAAGAAGGTAATGCGCACCGCGATAGACAGCCCATGGTCTGACGTCTACGACCTCGAGGCCAGGCTCCAGGGTGAATTGCTTGGCAGCGAAGACAACGCGGAAGGCATCCAGGCGTTTTTCGAAAGACGCGAGCCAAACTTCAAGGGCAAGTAAGCATGGAACGGCTCGCTCCAGACAAAGAAGGACTTATTTGATGCGTGTTGCATTTGTCGGACTGGGCGTCATGGGCTATCCCATGGCTGGATACCTGTCGCAGGCGGGCCACGATGCAGTGGTCTACAACCGGACAACGGCCAAAGCCGAAAAATGGACGGCCGAGCACGATGGCTCCAGTGCGTTGACGCCGGCGGAGGCGGCAACCGGTGCCGACATCGTCTTTTGCTGTGTTGGCAACGATGACGATGTTCGTGAAGTCATCCTCGGGAAGGAGGGGATACTTGCCGGAATTGACCGCGGCGGGATCATCGTCGACCACACGACGGCCTCCGCGACGCTTTCGAGAGAGATTCATGCAAGGGCGGCGGAGATGGGTGTCGGGTTCCTTGACGCGCCGGTTTCGGGTGGCCAGGCGGGCGCGGAAGCCGGACAGCTGACCGTAATGGTCGGCGGTGATCAGGATGTGTTCGGGCGCGCAGTGCCCGTCATGGGTTGTTATGCCAAAGCCGTTACCCTGATTGGCCCGGTTGGTTCGGGCCAGCTGGCGAAGATGGTCAATCAGATCTGTATTGCGGGAATTGTGCAGGGACTGTCAGAGGGCCTGCATTTCGCCCAGTGTGCGGGTCTCGATCCGGCTGTTGTCATTGAGTCGATCTCGAAAGGCGCGGCCCAGTCCTGGCAGATGGAGAATCGCTGGCAAACGATGGTGAACGACGAGTTTGAGTTCGGCTTTGCCGTGGACTGGATGCGTAAGGACCTGGGGATCACGCTGGACGAGGCACGCCAGAACGGCGCGCAGCTGGAGCTCACCGAACTTGTCGATCGCTTCTACGCAGAAGTCCAGGCCATGGGCGGCAGTCGCTGGGATACATCGAGTCTTATCGCGCGGCTGAAGAAGGTGTAGAATTCCCGCCGCACAGGGGTGGCCTGCGGGCCTGAGATCCAATCCGGGAACCCTTAGAACCTGAACCGGATAATGCCGGCGTAGGAAGGAAGTCATGAAATACCTGTTTACCGCGCGAGTACCCGCCGCGTTAATTTACGTCCTTTTCGCATCATCAGTCATTGCCGACGAGGCGATCGACGAGATCGTCGTCACGGCCGATTTTCGTGAACGCCCGGCAGATTCACTTCCTGCCAGTGTCAGTGTCGTGTCGGGAGACTACATTCGGGAAGCCGTCCAGCAGCACTTCGAAGAACTCGTTAATGTCATACCGAATCTCAACTGGTCGGGCGATGGCCACCGCGCACGTTACTTCCAGATTCGTGGCATCGGCGAACTCGAGCAATACGAAGGTGCCCCGAATCCGTCGGTCGGATTCCTGATCGACGACATCGACTTCAGCGGCATTGGCACGGTCGCAACGCTGTTCGATTTGGATTCCGTCGAAGTCCTGCGCGGACCGCAGGGTAGTCGCTATGGCGCCAACGCGCTGGCAGGCCTCGTGTACCTGCGGAGTACTGCACCGTCGGCGGAGAGGGATGGCCGCCTGCAACTGACGGTCGGCGATGACGATGCGGTGTCAGTAGGCGCCGCGTTTGGTGGTGCGCTGACCAGAGATGAACGGGTCCAGTTCCGTGTCAGCGGGCAGCGGCACGAGAGCAACGGTTTTCGCGCCAACCCCTACCTGAACCGGGACGACACCAACGGCCGCGATGAGACGTCATTGCGAGCACGCCTGCGGGCCAGCATCAACGACGACCTTGAGATGAACCTGGCGGCTCTCTATACCGATATCGACGACGGCTACGATGCATTCTCGCTCGACAACAGCTACACAATGTTGTCCGACAAGCCGGGCAGGGATGCGCAGAAGAGCGTCGGTGCCTCTTTGCGATTCGACTGGAGTGGCCTTGCGGCAGGGTCGGTCACGTCAATCACGTCTTTCGCGAATTCCAACATCGACTTCGGTTTCGATGCGGACTGGGGTAACGACGATAGCTGGAGCCCGGTGACGTACGACTATGTATCGTTGACGGATCGCGACAGAAACACGCTGAGCCAGGAGGTTCGTTTTGTCACTGATGAGTGGTTGCTCGGCGCGTATGTCATGGAGCTCTCCGAGGACCTGCAATCGTCCAACCTGGGTGACTACTACGATCCATTCTATAATTTTGCAGACAGCCTGAACGACGTATTCAGCAGTGATTTCGAATCGACCAGCGTCGCTGTATTCGGTCAGAGTGATTGGCAGGTCGGGAACGCGACGACGCTGTCGGCTGGCTTGCGCTACGAACACCGGTCGACAGATTACAGCGACAGCGATGGTACCGTCGCGGACCCGTCGGAGCCCATGTGGGGTGGCGAGTTGAGTATTGCGCACGATTTCAGTGACAGTGTCATGAGCTACGTTGCGCTGTCGCGAGGTTACAAAGCCGGTGGTTTTAATCTCGGGCCCGTGCCACCCAACCGGCGGACCTTCGGTGATGAAGTCCTGTTGAGCCTGGAGGTCGGCGTCAAGGCATCGCTCGCAGGCGACCGCGTGTTGCTCAACGCCGCGCTGTTCACTAGTCAGCGGGACGAGCAACAGGTCCGGATATCCGAGCAACTGAATCCCAACGACCCTGCATCGTTCGTGTTCTATACGATCAACGATTCCGACGGTGGTGAGACGCAGGGCCTTGAAGCTGACGTGCGTTGGTTCGTGTCGGGTACACTCGAGGTTTACGCATCGCTGGGTCTGCTGCGTTCGAAACTGGGCGTCAGCGGCCGCGATCTTGCGCACGCGCCACGCTATTCGCTGGCCGCCGGCGCTATTTACCGAAGCGCGAACGGCTACTTTGCACGTCTCGATGCATCAGCTCGAGACGAGTTCTATTTCGACGTGAGTCACGACCAGAAGAGCCAGTCCTACGAACTGCTGAACGCCAGGATCGGTTACGAAGGCGATAACTGGATCGCGCAGCTTTGGGCGCGCAACCTCACGGACGAGCACTACGCCGTTCGCGGCTTCTATTTCGGCAATGAGCCGCCCGATTTTCCAGCCACTTTGTACACTCGTCTCGGCGACCCGCGCCAGGTCGGCGTTACGATCGAAAGGAGATTTCACTAATGAAAATCGCAGTCGACATTAGCCTGTATCCACTGGACGCAGAATTCCTTCCACCCATCAAGGATGTCATTGATCGATTGAATGCCCATGACAATCTCGAAGTCTGGACCAATGCGATGAGTACGCAGGTCGTTGGAGATTTTGACGACGTCATGGACGCATTGAAACAGGAAATCGGAGCAACTTTCGACCAGATTCCCAAAGGCGTGTTCGTGATCAAGATGTTCAATAACCCGGGTCAACATTGACACCGCTGGAGATATTCGCCGTCGTTATGGCGGTCGCATACCTGTTGCTCGCCATTCGGCAGAATATCTGGTGCTGGTTCTGCGCCGGTGTCAGCACGGCGATATACGTCTGGCTCACTTTCGTTGCGAAGCTGTACATGGATACGGCGCTGCAGATGTTCTATTTCGCGATGGCGGTGTACGGCTGGTACGTGTGGACGAGCGGCCGACGTGACGGGCACGAGAAACCTGTTGTTGTCTGGCCCGCAACGACGCACGCAGTTGCGCTTACTCTCATCATCGCAATCGGTGTGGCCAGCGGTTATCTGCTCGATACACGCACGGATGCGGCCTTTCCCTACCTCGATGCCTTGACAACCTGGGCGGCTGTTTGGGCGACATTTCTCGTTGCCCGCAAGGTGCTTGAAAACTGGTGGTACTGGCTGGTTATCGACGCCGTGTATGTGTTCCTCTACTGGTCGCGGGATTTGAAGTGGACGGCAGGTCTGTTCGTCTTCTATATCGTCCTGGTTCCAATTGGCATCATCAGCTGGTCGAAGTCGATGCGGGAGCAGGCAGCGTGAGCGGGCCGCGTACCCCGCAAGGCGTCCTGGCCGCAGTCACCGGCTGGGAGGACGCCGTCGTTGATGAACTCAGCGGCGGCCTGACCAACCGTACGTGGCTGGTGCAGAGTGGCAACACCAAGGCCGTCCTCAAGATCGACGATGAGATTCGTAGTGCGCCGTATAACTCCCGGCCTGCAGAAGCGAGCATCCAGTCCATTGCTGCCGATCGTGGCCTCGCCGGCCGCGTGCTGTATCACGACGAGCAGGCGTTGCTGACTCAATATGTCGAAGGCACTGTGTGGAAATCTGGCTGCCTGGAAAAAGAAAGCAATATCGAGTTAGTGGCCGGGGCTATGCGCAAACTGCACGGCTTGCCGTTGACTGGACGCTCGTTCGACTCGATCGTTGCCGCGAGGCGTTACGTATCGAGAATCGAAAACGCTGACACCGGCCTTGTTGCCCATTGCACTCGTGTAATTGAGGCGCTGCGCCAGCCGCACAACCTGTGCTGCTGTCATAATGATCTCGTAGCCGCAAATATCATCACGGTACCCGGCGTAATGTTCCTGGACTGGGAGTATGCGTGCGACAACGATCCGTTCTTTGATCTTGCGACGATTATCGAGCACCACGAGCTGCACGATGACACCGCGATTCGACTACTGGATGTCTATTTCGACGGTGACGGTACACGCTGGCGGGCGAAACTCCGGGAGCAGCAGTTGCTCTATCGGGCACTACACTGGTTGTGGCTTGCGTCTCGTCCTGACAGTTCGCAAGCAGAGCTCGACAAGGTCGCCAAGCGTATCGACCGGTAATTACCAGCTGTTGCGCAGCTCGCGCAGCTTGAGAAATACCGACTTTGGATCCGGGCTGTCACCCATTTCCGGAAAGTCCTCGAGCAGTTTCTGAATCACCGACGGGCTCTGCAGGCGAAAGAACGTATTCATCTCGCGCTCCTGGGCCAGCGTTGTAACCAGCGCGTCTTCCGGGTCCTGGTTCTTGTACTTACCGAGCATGTTCGCAGCGGCCGCATTGTCGGGTTCGCGGTCGAGCGTGAACTCGAGGTTATTCACAAGGTAGTCATGCCCTGGATACAACAGCGTGTCTTCCCCCAGCGCGTCCAGTTGCCGGTCGAAGGTCTCGTACAGCTCTTCGGGGTGGCCGCCATTGTGGCAATTGCCGGCACCGGCGTTGAACAGCGTGTCACCCGAGAACAGGGCAGGTTGATCCGTGTGCGACAACAGGCAGATGTGACACATCGTGTGACCGGGTGTGTCCAGGCATGCGAGTTCAACCGTCTTGCCCACCTTGATGACATCGCCCGCACCCACACCGCAGTCCATATTCGGAATGCGCTTGCCCGCATCCTTATGCGCAATGACCTTCGCGCCCGTTGCCTTGACCACACCCTTGTTACCGCCGATATGGTCCGCGTGTTCGTGCGTATTGAGGACCTGGGTGATTGTCCAGCCGCGACCGTTCGCGACATCGAGACACTTCGTGAAGTCGAGTGGATCGATCGCCAGGGCTTCTCCCGTTTGCGCGCACGCGACGAGATAATTGAAGTTTCGGTAAGCGTTACCGGTCCATACCTGCTCGACGATCATTCCTGGATATCCTCCCGTACGAAGGCCTTGCGGCCGCCGACCCAGGTCTCGAGGACCACGATGTCGTCGATCTGGGCAGCCGGAATCGTAAAATAGTCGCGATCGATGATAATGAAGTCGGCCCACTTGCCGGGTTCGAGACTGCCGAGACGGTCCTCCTGCCGGGCCGCATAGGCACCGGCGAGCGTGAATGAATGCAGCGCCTCGGCGCGTGTCAGGGCCTGGTCTGCGTACCAGCCACCCTCAGGCTCACCATCGCGCCCTTGGCGAGTCACTGCCGCATACAGGCCGTGGAACGGGTTGGACAGCTCCACCGGGAAGTCCGAACCGTTGGCCAGGATCACACCGGCGTCGAGCATGCGTCGCCAGGCGTAGCCGCCGAGGATGCGCTCCGGGCCTATGCGGTCCTCCGCCATGTTCTTGTCGCTGGTCGCATGCGTGGCTTGCATCGAGGCGATGATGCCGAGTTCGGCGAAGCGTGGAATGTCCTCGAGGGTGACGATCTGCGAATGCTCAATCCGGTTGCGCAACGGTGAAGGCTTGCCGCCCTGGGCCTTGTCAAAAGCGCTCAGTGACATGCGGTTGCCAAGGTCGCCGATCGCATGAATACCCACCTGGAAACCCATGCCGTTGGCTTTCTCGACCATGGCGTCAAGTTCGCCCTGTGTCCAGAAGGGCAGGCCGCGATTCTCCGGGTCGTCCGAGTAGGGCTCGATCATTGCCGCACCGCGGCTGCCGAGCGCGCCATCTGAATACAGCTTGACCGACGAGATTTCGAGGCGATCGTCGCCATAGGCGTAGATGGGTTTGCCGATCGCATCGAGCACGTCGCCGGCGCCGCCGGTCATTGCGTAGATGCGCATGCCGAGCTCCCCGTCGTCGGCCATCGACATATAAATCTCGGCATTCATGATGCTGATCCCCGCATCATGCACACTGGTCATGCCTTCGGACAGCAGCGTATCGACCGCGGCCCTGATCGCGGAACGTCCCTCGGCTTTGTCCGGCTGTGGCACGTGAGTGCCGATCAGTGACATGGCCTTGTCGATAAACACACCCGTCGCGTGACCATTGTTGTTGCGGAGAATCTTGCCGCCGATCGGATCCGGCGTATCGTCGTCAATGCCGGCCAGTTTGAGTGCGGCGCTGTTCGCCCAGCCGGCGTGTCCGTCAATGCGCCGCAACCAGACAGGGCGGTCGCTGACGACGGCATCGATATGCGCGGCTGTTGGAAATTCCTGCACCGGCCACAAGACCTGGTTCCAGCCACGCCCGGTAATCCAGCGCACATGTGGTTTGTCCATACTGTATTGGGCGATCGCGGCAACTGCGTTGTCGACGCTTAAAACGCCGGTCATATCCAGGCTGGTCTTCAGGAAACCGAGCCCGGCAACGTGTGCGTGCGCGTCGATGAGGCCGGGCAACACAGCGCGGGCCTGGCCGTTCACCTGTGTTGCATCGGCATACTCGGTCAACAGGTCGGCATCGCCCGTCGCGACTACTCGCCCGGCGTCATCGAATACGAGAACCGAGAATTCCACGAGGCCGTCGTTCGTCGACGTGTAGCCACTGATGTTATGCAGCGCGGTATCGGCACCGGCCGCGCTCCACACAAGTGCCAGGAGAAACGCAAACGCAGAATGTCTGAACGGTGTCACGGCAGTGCCTCGATAGTCTTGCAGAGCGCCACACGATACCATCGGTGGATTATGAATCCAGATACGAACAGAAAAATCCTCTGTGTCGGGGTTAACTATCGCCCGCACATCGAGGAGATGGGGCGCGAGATTCCCGAGTACCCGGTCGTCTTTGTCCGTTTCCCCGGCAGCCTGGTCGGGGACGGGGAAGCGCTCCTGCGTCCTCGTGTCTCGGAGCAGTTCGACTTCGAAGGGGAACTCGCCGTCGTGATTGGCAAGCCGGCGCGGCACGTATCGAAAGACGACGCTTATGATTACATCGGCGGTTACTGCTGTTTCATGGACGGGTCAGTCCGCGACTGGCAGCGGCACACGGGCCAGTTCACTGCGGGCAAGAACTTTGAGCGAAGCGGGGCGATCGGGCCAGTGGTTCCCGCGTCCGATGTGCAGGACCCCAGCGCACTACAGCTCACAACGCGTGTCAACGGCAAGGTCATGCAGGAAGGGCGCATCGCCGACCTCGTTTTCGCTATCCCCACACTGGTTGAGTACTGCTCGACATTCGCCGAATTGCAGCCGGGCGATGTCATCGCTACCGGGACGCCGGGCGGTGTCGGTGCGGCCCGCAAGCCGCCTGTATGGCTCCGGGACGGGGATTCGGTCGAAGTCGAGATACCCGGCCTCGGGGTACTCAGGAACCCGGTAGAGGACGAATAAGGG
>Ga0209344_10001826_pt1 | contig 25864 bp, 27 predicted proteins | sample Cruoilmetagenom6_FD_187293 | JGI IMG/M metagenome (GOLD analysis project Ga0209344, IMG submission 187293) | Oil polluted marine microbial communities from Coal Oil Point, Santa Barbara, California, USA - Santa Barbara Oil Seep Sample 6 (SPAdes)... | ecosystem: Environmental > Aquatic > Marine... | reverse complement strand
CCCTTTGCTGGAAACCTCGGTGGTGGCGGATTCATGGTTTACAGAAAAGCAGACGGTAAAACGGGTGCTTTAGATTATCGTGAAAAAGCTCCATTAGCTGCACACCGAGATATGTATTTGGACTCTCTTGAAAACGTAATTCCAAACAAAAGCACACTGGGAGCTACTGCAGTAGGAGTACCTGGTACGGTTGCCGGAATTATAGCGGTGCATAAGAAATTTGGTTCTTTGCCTCTTGAGGAGATTATGGCTCCGGTTATTGCCTTGGCAGAACGCGGAGTAGTCGTTACCGCTAATCAAGAAAAGAGATTAGCTAGTCAACGAGGTAAGTTCATTGAAGTGAATAGCGACAGCACCAAGTTCGCGACCGCTTTTAAAACTAACGACACGATTAAATATCCTGCTTTGGCAAATACTTTTAGAAGTATCGCAAAAAATGGTAGAGATGGCTTTTATAAAGGGGAAGTTGCTCAAAAACTTGCTGCTTTCATACAGGCAAAAGGGGGGTACATAACCGAAGAAGACCTTGAAAAATACCAAGCAGTATGGAGAGACCCAATTATATTCGACTATAAAGATTTGCACATCATATCTATGAGTCCCCCTAGTAGTGGCGGTGTTACTATTAATCAGATATTCAAGATGATGGAAAAGTACGATGTTGCCAAACTTGGTCATAACTCTCCAAAAATGGTACAATTATTTACAGAAGCATCGAGAAGAGCATACGCAGACAGAAACTATTTTTTAGGTGATCCCGACTTTGTTGAAATACCATATGACAAATTATTAAGTGACGATTACCTGACAGAGAGAATGGAAAATTTCACTTTTGATAAGGCAACAAGATCATCTGAAGTAGCTCATGGAAATATAGAGATAGTAGAAAGTATGGAAACTACCCACTACTCTATTGTAGATCAAGAAGGTAATGCCATATCGGCAACCACAACACTTAATGGGGCATATGGCTCTAAACTATATTCTGATGAGCTTGGTTTCTTCTTAAACAATGAAATGGATGATTTTAGTGCAAAAGCGGGAGTACCCAATATGTTCGGACTTGTTGGTGCAGAGGCAAATAGTATAGCTGCAGAGAAAAGAATGTTGAGCAGTATGACCCCGACCATTGTTGAACGTGATGGAAATTTATGGATGGTAGTGGGTACACCAGGCGGATCTACAATTATTACTGCCGTAGCACAAACCATTTTAAACGGATATGAGTTTAAAATGAGTATGCAAGATGCCGTTAATGCTCCTCGTTTTCACCACCAGTGGTTACCTGATATGGTTATTTTTGAACCGGATGGGTTCTCACCTAGACTAACAGATGAACTAAAATCAAAAGGTTATATAATTAACGAAGAAAGAACCCCTATTATTGGTAAAGTTGATGCAATAAGAGTTCTAAAAAATGGTAAACTTGAAGGCGGTGCCGATAAACGTGGAGATGATGCCGCAGTCGGATTTTAGACTTCTCTTAACTCAAATTTTTTCAAACTATTATTGTTATACAAATATTTATTAATGAATTATTTAAATACAATATGATAAAGAAATTATTTAAGTTATTTGGTATTCTTATATTACTAGCTGCTATCGGTTACGGTGCACTATACTACCTCTATAATGAACCGATACCGATAGGAGAATCTGGACCAGAAGCAGATGCTTTGGCATATAGAATGCTTGACGCGCTCAATTACAAAAACTACAATAACACTAAGGTTTTAGAATGGTCTTTTCGTGGTGACCACCATTACAAATGGGACAAGGAAAAAGAGATTGTTTCAGTTTCTTGGGATGATATTGTTGTTCAATTAGATTTGATTACCCCTTCTTCTAGTACAGCCACCATCAATAATAAGTCTGCCTCTTTTGAAAAAACTCAAGATCTTATTAAAAAAGCACAAAGCTATTTCAATAATGACTCTTTCTGGCTTGTGGCCCCTTTTAAGGCGTTTGATCGCGGTACTGAACGTTATTTGGTAGATATGGAAGATGGCTCAGAAGCGCTTTTGGTGACATACACTCAGGGCGGAGATACTCCTGGTGATTCATATATGTGGATAATTAAACCTAGTGGCAAACCTAAAAGTTTTAAATTATGGACTAAAATCATCCCTATTGGTGGTGTTGAAGCTACTTGGGAAGAATGGATTAAAACTGAAAGCGGGGTTTTCTTACCAACGCAACACAAACTTGGTCCGTTTTCTATTTCTATGGGCGAAGTTACTGGGCGTTAATTGCCAATTCCTCACGAAATACAAAATACAATACCGTTAATAATTAGTGGCTTTGGAAAGTCCTTATTCGGAAAGTAAAGTCTAAAGGAAATTTTTAATCTTGAATGAAATGGTTTATCTGTTGTTAAAATTAAATAACTCTATTAATGGTATTTGCTAATCGTTATTTTTAATTCAGTTTTTGTCTTTTACAAACATTAATTCTTTTGTCAGAGTCCAAACATTAATTACTTTATTCTCAAGTTTATTTTTAGAATCAGGCTCCACTAATTCAATTTCTATAATACATTCAGTCGCTATTTTGTAATCAGAATTTTCTATTAAATATCCATTTACAAAGATTTCGTTATTTTTTTCAATTCCGAAAAATTCATTCAATTCGGATTGTGTTTTAAAAGCGGTTTCTTTTTTTAAGCTGACAAAAATAATTCCGTTTTCGGTCAGATTAAAGAATCTATGTTTTTTCCGATTAGGTTTGTCTTTCAGAACACTTATTTCAGCAATCAATTCTTTTGCAGTTTCGATAGCATTTTTATTCGCAATAATGTCTTTATCAATAATGATTGTTGGACAATTACTTTTCGTAAATGGTAACTTCACATAAATATCTTGAGAGTTGGTATTTGTAAGAAAGTAAAAATTATAGTGAAAATTGTTTTGTTCATATGTGTTTTGTTAATGTTTGCCAACATCATTTTAAGTTTAATGATGATGGTATTACTTGAAGGAAGAAAAGGCTAAAACTCTGCCAATCCATATTCATTTAACACAATGTCCCATTCTTCGGTTTCTACAATTTCGAGAATTCTCTGAGAGATGCGTTGCTCTAGTTCTATATGTGTTTTTGGGAGCCCGAATGCATAGAACTGAATATCAAATTTTACAGGCAGCAGTTCTAAATTGCTCAAAGTAGAATCTTTTTGAATGGCATATTTCAAAATAGGTTCATCGTACATAAAAGCATTTATCTTCCCTTTATCCAAGTCTTTTAAACCTGAAGGTACATTTGGGTACGTATTGATGTTTTTAAAAAAATGCTCTGATAAAAAATGCTCAGTACCAGAATTAACAATTGTACCCACTACCCTATCTTTAAACTCATTAAATCCGTCGGGATTATTGGTAAGCTGATCTACGGTTAAACTAGACGCTATACTTGCCGTTAAACCAGATATAAAAAGAAGACCACCGAACATCAGAACCAAAGCGGTGACCTTACCTAATTTGGTCACCGGAGCTTTATCCCCATAACCAACTGTTGTCAATGTGACGGCGGACCACCACATACCGTCCCACAAACCTCTTTTTCCCGGTCTAAATACATCCGGATTCATTTTACGTTCAAATAACCAACCCAAGACCCCGAACAAGAAAATGATGAACAGCAAAATTAATAATCCGCTAAGAAATCCGACATTTAAAAAACCGCTTAAGAAAATTTTAAACTTATCAAACGATGATACTTCTGCAATGGCAATAGTTGTATTGGAAGCATAAAACGAATGCGTGAACTCCATATCCTTACTTCGTTGACTAGTAATGGTTAATGGGTTAATACTTAAATCAATTCCACCAGAACGTACAGAATCTAACATAGAAGAAAATTCCATAGACACCAATTCATAATCTAGATTCAAATCATTAGCGACCCGTTTCCATAACCACATATTCAATCCTTCTATATTTTTACCGTTTTCAACTATAAAAGGTGCAGCAGAGGTGTACCCAACTAATATTTTTTTGTCATTGGTCTGAGAATTGACCGTATAAGAAATAAACAATAGAAATACGGAACAAAGAATCTTCATATAAATGACTGATTTACATTTTTCTTAAATATAATCATTTTAGAAAGCAATCAGTTGTTATCAACATTTATCATTATGATGTAAATTTATAGAACTTAAAATTAGAGACTATGATCATCAAATTAATCACCCTTAACGAAGTAACAACGGATTTACAAGCACAGCTAACAAAATTATATAAGCAATTGAATGCTGAACTGACCCAATTAGATTTAGCCTCTGCTTTATCCGACTACAATACAACTGAAGTCGTAATCTGTTTAGACAATAATAAACTGGTCGGTATTGCAATGATGGCAAAATACAAAGTAGTATCTGGTCATAAAGGAATTATTGAAGATGTGGTTGTTTCTTCTGGGTACAGAGGTCAAGGTATTGGTAGAAAATTAATGGAGAAACTTTTAGAGCAAGCTGAAAAAGCAAAGCTAGCTGATGTGTTATTATTTAGTGGACACCATAGAAAAGCAGCAATATCACTTTACAAAAGCTTAGGGTTTAAGCTAAAAGAAAGTGGTCTGTATATTAAAAAATATTAAAGTAAAACTTTAGTTAACCTTCTTAACATGCTGTAATTGGTATTTTAACTCTTTCATAGATTCTTGTAATTCACGAAGAAGTCCACTATCTGTTGTAGCATCAACATTAAAAGTTATTTTACTGCTTACCTCCCAAATTTCTTGTATTTGAAATGGCTTAATATCATAAGGTGGATATGCTTCGTTTAAAGATATGAGTGTAACATTATTCGAATTTGGTCGCTTTTCTACCTTCTTTACCATAATAGAATCTTGTAGCACTATAACATACATTTTGTTAGCACTTACATAATCGATATGCTCAATAGCTCTAGCCAAAACCCATTCACCAGGATGTAAATTTGGTAACATACTGTCCCCTTCAACCTGAAAACCTCGATAGGTAGCATTTCTAAATTCGGGTATAGGCAAATCAAAAGCTGGTAATTGTTGATACCAACTGGTATCTGAAATATTTTGAGGGTAACCTGCCGCCGCTTTTGCATTTACAAGCACCATATTATCTCTATTTGCAGAATCTACAGTTACTACTTTTGGTATTACACTTGTTTTTGAAGTCTCTAAATATTGTTCTTCACTTTCACCAAATAACCATAATGGATTGATCTTAAATTGTTTTAACAACTCCAATACTACCTTACCAGAAAGTTTGGTACGACCACGCTCAATATCTGCCGTAGTATTCGAAACACCGATTAAACCAGCAAAATCAGCTTGCGTGTAGCCTAACTCTCTTCTCAAATCGGTAAATCGTTTTAATGTCAATTCGTTTTCCATAATATTAATCCGGTTTCTATCAGGGTTTTATAGTCTCTATAATAGTTCAAATATACTAAATATGGATTATATCCAATAAATTATTTGGAATATTTCCATAATTAGGAATATTTCCATAATTTTGGATTAATTACTAATTGAGTTATGGATTTTAACCGAATTAAAGAGAAATTGAATATATTGGCAGATGCCGCTAAATACGATGTGTCATGTTCTAGCAGCGGTAGCAACCGTAAAAACAAGGATAAAGGGTTAGGCAATACCAGTAATGGCATATGCCATACCTATACCGAAGATGGGCGTTGTGTTTCTCTTTTAAAGATTCTTTTGACCAACCACTGCATCTTTGATTGCGCATACTGTGTAACGCGTAAAAGCAATGATATACAGAGGGCTGCTTTTAAAATTCAAGAAGTGATAGATTTAACTATAAATTTTTATAGAAGAAATTATATAGAAGGTCTGTTTTTAAGCTCTGGGATTTTTAAAAGCGCCGACCATACTATGGAGCGTTTAATAGCTGTAGCCAAAAAACTTCGTGAAGAAGAGAACTTTAATGGATATATTCATTTAAAGTCCATACCTGGGGCAAGTGATGAGTTAATGTATGAGGCCGGTTTATATGCTGATCGTTTATCGGTCAACATTGAAATTCCCACTATTTCCGGCCTTAAACTATTGGCCCCGGATAAGAAACATGAAGATTTCATTAAACCGATGCTAAAAGTTAAGAATGAAATTATACGCTATAAAGAAGAGTGCAAGATTATTAAAAGCATCGCTAGGTATGCTCCTGCTGGTCAAAGCACTCAAATGATAGTAGGGGCAACAGGAGAAAGCGACAAAGATATTATGTACTCTGCGTCCTATTTTTACAAACACTATAAAATGAAACGTGTATACTATTCTGGTTATGTTCCTATTTCTACCGATAGTAGATTGCCTTCCTTAGGTTCTAAGGTGCCCATGCTACGAGAAAATAGATTATACCAAACAGATTGGCTACTTCGTTTTTATGGTTTTAGTGTAAATGAGATTCTAGATGCAGACAACCCAAATCTAGACATGGATATTGATCCTAAGTTAATGTGGGCATTACGAAACCTAAATCATTTTCCTGTTAACATTAATAAAACTGATACACAAATGCTGGCTAGAATTCCAGGTATTGGAATGGAGTCTGTCTACAAAATCATGAGTGCTAGAAAATTTAGAAATCTTAGTTGGGTTCATTTGAAAAAAATGGGCGTAGCATTGAATCGTGCCAAGTATTTTATCGTTTGCAATTCTAATGATTGGGAACGTAGAGATTTAGATGCTTCCAAGATAATAGGAATGATTCTACAATCACAAAATAGTAAATTCAAAAATTGTTATAGCAACCAATTATCTCTATTTAACTAAAGTATAACTTAAATCTATATATTACCTATGGAAAACTCACATAGCACATTGAATTCAACTAATATCTCAATTATAGATACGCTGCTTGACCGTAGTCAAAGCCAAACATTAGCCGCAGGATACCAATTGGTATTAATAAAAATTAAGGCTAAAAAAAAGTTTAAAATTATAACTAGAATCTTCTTCTTTAACTTCTAAAACTTTAGCTATGAATGCTTCAAAAATTTTAGTATACGATGGTAGTTTCAACGGATTTTTAACTGCTGTGTTTATTGGTTTTGAACAAAAAATAACACATGCCGATATTCAAAAAAATAATCAATTACAAAGTGGTCTCTTTGTAGAGACCGAAACTATCTTCACCAATATAGACAAAGCACTACGTGTTTGGAACGGTGTTCGAAATAAGAGTAATATCGCCATTAAATATATTTACTTTGCATTTTTAAGCGAACAAAATAATATAGAAGCACTACTCTACCACTACATTCAAAAACTAATGGGAAGCAAGTACAAAAGAGCTATCGATTTTGGTGATGACGGAATTTTAAAAATTAATCAGTTGGCACATAAAGTCGGGAGAGAAAAACATCGTATGGAAGCCTTTGTACGTTTTCAATTGACCAAAGATGGTGTTTACTTTGCGAATATAGAACCCGATTTTGATGTACTTCCATTAATCTCTAAACATTTTAGAAATAGATATACGGATCAACAATGGATCATCTATGATTTAAAACGTAAATACGGAATCTTCTATGACAAAAATACGGTAGAAATAATTTCACTTGATCTAATCGATATACATTCAAATAGTCTTGAAAAAAGTTCTGTTTTTACAGGTGAAGAATATGAATATCAAGACCTTTGGAGCAACTACTTTAAAAGCACTACTATTAAGTCTCGTATTAATACGAAACTTCATGTACAGCATGTACCTAAACGCTACTGGAAGAACCTTTCAGAGAAGAAAGAAGCGGTATAAAGGATCGAATTCATAAGTCGGACCGATTGATAGATCATTGTTTTTGTGGTGAAAATCAAAAACATTTCCTTGCGATTCAAAACGCCATAATCATTTTGAATCTTGGTGCCGATTATCCGCTATGACCAGAACATACCAAAAAAGATTTTGAAAGTAACATGAAAAATGGTAGAGGCCTATAGTTCATGCAGCAGATAACGCTTGAGGAGATCGGGATGAATATAATAGAATAATCAGATTAGGTGTTTTTTTGATCGTGATTAAAAATTTGGTCCGTATGTATTTTACAATTATAAAGGTGAATTAATAAAAGACCCAACTGCTGGTGTTTTTGGGTGTCATGGTCTAAAATATGAATTTCGATTAACCATCAATGTGCTCCTGAAGATATTATAATGAAAAGTATTCCTGAAAAATGTTCGCACACATCAGATGTAATGTATGAGCGTATGAGAGGGCCGTTTTGAATATTCTACTATTTTGGATACCACCTATATGGATATTGAGAAAAATGCTCAACCATGATTCCTGATGTTACAAGTTTAGGTCAACATGTACCATAGTTAATTGTAATTAACTATGAAAAAAGACGTCTATTTCACTTCAGAACATTTTGACAATTCTATGCAATATGTTGGCTTATAATTTTACTTCAACGAGGTGCTGAATGGTCAGCTACAGGAAATGTCACACAAGAACTCCGGAATACTTTCCTTCATCGGATGTTTTAATTTCCAGAACTTGAAATAGGATATTATTTTATTCTGTTTCAGGAAAACACCCCTTTATCCTTCGGGTATCAATTAAGTATATAATTTTCCAAGAAACCTTATCTTTAAAAAGCTGAAAAGAATTTACGCCACAATGATGAAATACTCCCTTAAACCAAAATTCATATGGAGTCCAAACATGTGCCATGTTACCATCTATTTGAATATTATAATCAGTTAACCTCTCTTCAAAACTAATGGAATCGGGTATACTAGTTATATGCGCAATCATGTCTAAAAATCTTTCTGTTTTTAAAATTCCAATGCCCTCATTATTTTTTTCAATGGTTTGAAGTACTATTGTCTGATTTACAACTTGATTCATTGCTACGGAATCTTTTGCATGAAATGCCATAAAAAAATCATCAATTGTTTGGCGAACATCTAGCTCTTCAGATTTCTGTGAAAATGAAGCCATGTTGATAAGTCCAAAAATTAGTAGTAGTTTATTTTTCATAAGTTAGTTTTTAAAATGATTTCTAAAATAAGAATATTATATCTTCAAGTTAGAATCCTTTTATAGGTTGCTTCAAAAATCTCATTAAAACTCCTTACTTTTATAGCATTAAACCAAAAAAAATGTCGACAGCTAAAAAAGAATACAAAAGAGTCACGGTAAAATCACTAGTGGATATGAAACAGAACGGGGAGAAAATCTCCATGCTTACGGCATATGACTATTCGATGGCTAAAATTGTTGATGCCGCTAAAGTTGATGTGGTATTGGTAGGCGATTCCGCTAGTAACGTAATGGCTGGTCATGAAACCACCTTGCCGATTACTTTGGATCAAATGATATATCATGCATCTTCAGTGATCAGAGCAATTGACAGAGCTTTAGTTGTTGTTGACTTGCCTTTCGGAAGCTATCAAAGCGACCCTAAAGAAGCACTACGTTCTGCTATTAGAATTATGAAAGAAAGTGGTGCACATGCCGTAAAATTGGAAGGTGGAGCAGAAATTAAGGAGTCTGTAAAAAGAATACTTGCCGCTGGTATCCCTGTAATGGGGCATTTAGGATTAACTCCGCAATCCATATACAAATTCGGAACATATACCGTTCGTGCAAAAGAAGAAGAAGAAGCCGAAAAGTTAATAGAAGACGCTAAATTATTAGAAAAGCTTGGGTGCTTCGGATTGGTTTTAGAAAAAATACCTGCTAAACTTACCAAAAAGGTTTCTGAAAGTTTAACCATACCTACCATTGGTATCGGTGGCGGAAAACATGCAGATGGTCAAGTGTTGGTAGTCCATGATTTATTGGGAATGACACATGAATTCAACCCACGTTTTTTACGCAGGTACATGAATTTATATGAAGAAATGGGTAATGCCATTTCTAACTATGTAAGCGATGTAAAAAGTCAAGATTTCCCTAATGACGACGAGCAATATTAATTAAGATCTGCATATTCCTTGCCAAAAAAAATACATTCTACAGTCGATAACCTTCAAGTTTTATTTGAGGATAATCATCTTATAATAATCAATAAACGACCTGGAGATATTGTACAAGGTGATAAAACTGGCGATAAGCCATTGAGTGATACTGTCAAGACTTTTTTAAAAATTAAATACGACAAGCCGGGTAATGTTTATCTAGGTGTTGTGCATCGCTTAGATCGTCCTACCTCCGGTATTGTGGTATTTGCAAAGACCTCTAAATCTTTACCAAGGCTAAACAAAATGTTCGCAGAAAAAGATGCTAAGAAAACCTATTGGGCAATTGTAAAGAATAGTCCGCAAGAACCGGAAAAAAAATTGGTTCATTGGATGAAGCGTAATACTAAACAAAATAAATCTTACGCTTATATAAAAGAGGTTAATGAAAGCAAAAAAGCAATTCTAACTTATAGAACTATAAAAAAATTAGACCGATATTTTCTTTTAGAAATTGATCTTGAAACAGGTCGCCACCATCAAATTCGTTCACAGTTAACTGCTATTGGCTGTCCTATTAAAGGAGATTTAAAATATGGTTTCAACAGAAGTAACGAGGATGGCAGTATACATTTGCATGCTAGAAAATTACGTTTAATGCATCCGGTCAAAAAAGAGCCTTTAGAAATTATTGCCCCCCCCCCTAATGATTCAATTTGGAATGCGTGTCTTAAATTTCAAAGCCTTTAGCACAAACATTATTACCATGTTAAACAAAATTTGTACCCTAGGTTTGTTCTTAGTAGTTAATTACTACATTCACAGGTACTTGCTTACAACGACTTAAACACTATATATAGCATAGCCAAATTGATTTCCAATAAATATGAGCATGACTGTTTTTTATCAACCTGAGCTTCACTTAACGTGATTTCGCCAATGCTTTTTCCCGTATTATTTCAGATACCGGCTTATTCTGTAAATGACTTTCTAACCACGAAAGAATATCTAAATACAAAAATGCGCGTTTTTCATATGGGTGGCTTTCATATTTTTTTAATTCAGTATACAATTTTTGGAACTCGGCCTTCAATTGATTAGGATAAATTCCTCCTAAACTTCTCAAGAATTTAATCATTTCTTTTTGAACAGCGTGCATATCGTTCATTTTTAAAAGAAACTTATAAGTACTTTTTAATTGAACTTCTAAATGGTAGTCCATACCTGCTTCATAATGAGCTACTAAACTTAAAACACGAGCAAAGCACATTAAATCTTCACGCATTTTTAAATTCTTGTTATCTATTATTTTTTTCAGGTATTGAATACAGGTTTTATTGTCGCCAATACCAAAATACAAACATGCAATTTTATAGTATAGTACCATTACATGGTGTACGTCTATTCTATCACTATGTTTATTAATACCATATTCAATAATCTTGACCAAATAAAGTCCTTTTTCAAAAGTTCCTTCAAGAAAATGCAAATTCAATTTATTTGCATTTAAGCACATGAAAACCAACGAATTTATGTTGTCATTATTTGGAAACCCTTTTTCTTTTATAGTAAGTTCCAATCGTTCTAAAACATCCTTAAATTGAGAGCTATACTGAACATAGAAAAGAGATTCAAGCAGGTAATGATTTCCTTTTAAGAAGAATACCGGGTTCAAATAAATCATGTCTTTATGATCGTAAAACAGATCTACCCACTTACTGGCATACTTAAAGCATGAAAGAAAATCTTGAGTTAAAAAACTGTACCAAAGGTAAGCTTTGTATAACCAAAGTTTTTCCCTAAACCCTAAGTCTTCAATATTATATAAAGGCAAATGGTCGTTGAAATAAGTCTTTACTTTTTGATAGTCTTCGTCACTTCGAACATAACCGACTTTCAGCATCATACCATACAATTGTAACGATAGATTTGAAAGTTTACTGGTCATTACATTGTGTCCAGACAATTCTTTAGCCTGTACCGCAAGTTCATCTGCACGATCAGGTATACTGCGAGTAATGTATTGAGTTTCAATAATTTTTTCCAACTCTACAATTTCATACGCAATATTCTTCTCTTCATTATCAATTGCAATTGCCTTTACCTTATCTAAAATTTTCAAACTTTGCCTGTAAAGTCCTTTTTGATATAAAATAGTTGCAAAATCTAACTGTTCACGTATCTGAACCCTTATATTCTGGTTTACCGGGTTTAATCTAAGACTCACCAATATCTGTTTATATAGATGCGCTTTTAAATTAGAAAGTTGCGCTTTTTTAACAATACCACTTTCTAGTATTGTTTTCTCATCATATTGCTTAATTTTATCCAATAAATTGAACAATGCCAAAAATTTGGCATCGGCATTCACCCCTAATCTGCCAACGTAAAGCTTAAATTGGCGTTTCTCAGACTTAGAAAGTGATTTAACCAAAACGAACAAAGCATCTTTATGCGCATTTGTCATCGTAAAAATAAGAGTTTAAGAAATTGAAATTCAATGTTTTATGTACCTAAAAAACAGACTTAACATTGTAAACATGTTCACAAAATTTGTGTGTTATGTGTTTTAGGTTATATATTCGTTTGACGGGTAAAACTACGTAAATTATATGAGTAAAGATATCGTACAAATTTTTGACACTACATTAAGAGATGGAGAGCAAGTACCAGGCTGTAAATTAGACCGTGAGCAAAAATTGGTCATTGCTGAACGCTTAGATCTATTAGGTGTAAATGTAATTGAAGCTGGTTTTCCTGTATCAAGTCCTGGAGATTATCAATCTGTAGAAGCGATTGCCAAACTCGTTAAAAATGCTACTGTTTGTGGGTTAACAAGAGCAGTCAAAAATGATATTGAGGTTGCGGCAGAAGCACTTAAGTTTGCCAATATGCCAAGAATTCACACAGGTATCGGTACATCTGACTCTCATATTAAACACAAATTCAATTCTAATAGAGATTCAATAATAGAACGTGCAGTTGCCGCAGTTAGTTTTGCTAAAACCTTTGTAGAAGATGTAGAATTTTACGCTGAGGATGCAGGCCGTACTGACAATGAATTTTTAGCTCGTGTTTGTGAAGCTGTAGTTAAAGCTGGTGCAACCGTTTTGAACATTCCTGATACTACAGGGTATTGTTTGCCAGATGAGTATGGAGCCAAAATAAAATACTTACGTGAAAACGTTAAAGGTATAGATAAAGCTACGCTATCTTGTCACTGTCATAATGATTTAGGTTTGGCTACTGCAAATTCAATAGCAGGGGTCGTCAACGGTGCAAGACAAATAGAATGTACGATTAATGGGATTGGTGAGAGAGCAGGGAACACTTCTCTTGAAGAAGTCGTCATGATTATGCGCCAACACCCTAGTTTAAACTTAGATACCACCATAAACAGTAAATTATTATATGATACCAGTTTAATGGTCTCCAGAAAAATGGGAATGATGGTGCAACCCAATAAAGCAATAGTCGGAGCCAATGCATTTGCACATAGTTCAGGTATTCACCAAGATGGGGTTATAAAAAATAGAGAAACCTACGAGATTATCGACCCTGTAGATGTTGGTGTCACTACATCTTCCATTGTTTTAACAGCTAGAAGCGGTAGAGCCGCCCTAGCCTATAGAGCTAAAATTGTAGGTTATGAATTAACTAAAACACAATTAGATCAGGTATATCAAGAATTTTTAAAATATGCCGACACTAAAAAAGAAGTCAAAGATGATGACATACATCAAATTATAGAAGCTTCTAAAATTGATTTAAAAAGTATTAGCTGATTATGCATTTAAATATTGCTATTTTAGAAGGAGATGGAATAGGGCCTGAGGTCGTAGCTCAATCAATAAAGTGCCTTCGTTCTGTCGAAGAAACTTTTGGTCACAGCTTTACCTTTAAAAAGGGACTCATCGGTGCCTCTGCCATTAAGCAGACAGGAAATCCGTTGCCTAAAGAAACTTTGAAACTTTGCAAAAACACAGATGCAACTTTATTTGGCGCATTAGGGCTACCCGAATTTGACGACAACCCTAAAGCAAAAGTATGGCCTGAGCAAGGTCTATTGAAATTGCGCAAAAAATTAGGGCTTTTTGCCAATATTAGACCTGTTAAGGTATTTCCATCTTTGGTAAAACAATCACCTCTTTCTAAATTGAAAGTACAAAATACAGACTTAGTAATTTTTAGAGAACTATCCGGTGGTATATATTACGGTGATAAAACTAACGATGAAAATAAGAACTCCGCTTCTGACACTTGCACATATACAGAATCTGAAATAAGTAGAATAGCACACCTTGCCTTTAAATCTGCTCGTTCAAGAAAAAAGAAATTAACACTAGTAGACAAAGCCAATGTACTAGAAACATCTCGTTTATGGAGACGTGTGGTTCGATCTATTTCCGAGAGTTATCCTGACGTTGAGCATAATTGTCTTTTTATTGATAATGCAGCGGTACAGATGATTTTAAACCCTTCTCAATTCGATGTTATTTTAACCGATAATATGTTCGGTGACATTCTTTCTGACCAAGGTAGTGTTATAGCAGGTTCTATCGGGCTTTTACCTTCTGCCTCCGTAGGTTTGGAGCATGCTATGTTCGAACCAATACACGGTTCTTACCCTGATGCTGCAGGTAAAAATATCGCGAATCCCGTCGCATCAATTCTAAGTATGGCTATGCTATTGCAGCATTTTAAAATGAACGAAGAATCTGATGCCGTCGTGGCTGCAGTTTTAAAATCCTTCTCTAAAAAGATTGTCACACCAGATATTTTAGGAAGCTCTAAATATGGAACCAATTACGTGGGCGATTTTATTGCCGATAATATTATGGAATTAGATGGCAGTTTTAATATCAACGACGAGAATATCGGTTTAGGCAAATCGACCATCATATAGGTTCTTATTGTTCAATAGAGTCATCAACTCATTAAAATCTTTCTTGAATTCAATAAACTAATTACCGGTTTCAGAATGGTTAAAACTTACAGGTATTTTTCTCACGTTATTTTTTTTCAATAAATATTGTTGTCGGGTAATTTCTTCCATTCTCCTTTAAATATTCGGTCAAAAAAATGATCTCACCCTCGAGAAAAAGGTTTTCACTATATTTCCATAAAATAACGCAGACTAAACATTGCACTGTGTTGTAGTGCCACTTTCACAAAAATTTTGCAAGAATGAAAGAAGTAGATAAAATCACATTTATAGAAATAAAAAATGGGCAGATTCTAGGCACCAAATCCAAAGGGAAAACCAAATATTACATTCCTGATGGAAAAAGGGAATTGGGAGAAACGGACGAGCAGACTTTGATTAGAGAAGTAACGGAAGAATTGAATGTTCAGATTAATCAAAATACTATAAAATACGTTGGGACTTTCAAAGCGCAATCTGATGGAGCAAAAGAAGGAGTTATTGTAAAAATGACTTGTTATAAAGCGAAATATGATGGCCTAATGAAACCAATGAGCGAGATTGAAGAAATTAAGTGGTTGAATTATAAAAATTTAGATATTGTATCAGAAGTGGACAAAAAATATTTGGATTTTTTAAAGAAAAAGGGGAATTGGAATAGTCAATTATAGCGCAAGTAGAAAGGAATAGGTTTTCGAAGAAAACAGCACTACAACAATACTATAGAAAATAAGACATTAAGTACCGAATCTATCGGCTTGGTCATATTTTCGAAGACCGCCAAATCTTTTGGATTTGGCAATTAAAAAAATAAAAATAATTATAAAATAATAAAATCTGGATTGCAGACCTGACAGAAACGAAAGGTTTCCTTACCTACCTTACTTGCTATAGGCGAGACGTTGATGCTGCATTCTGCTACGTAGACCCTATGTACTACATCTCGTTTGCCAATGCTCCAACTCGCACGCTGCTATCTCAGTCGTCGCCCGTATAAAGGAAATTTAACATCATCACAGTGTTGGCAAATCATATAGATTCGTAGGATAAGGGCAATTTTTTCATGAAGGACGTTTTTTACGGAAGAAAGCAACACAACGTATCAGGTCGCTAAATCTAATATGGACTGTGTTAGCAAATATTATGACCTCCTACTCCTAAACAAAGGCTACATATTTTAACATAATTATTTGCAAGAACGACAAAGGTAACTAGACGTTATAGCGAACCTTTCAAATTAAAAATTTTAGCCGATCTTACAACGTAGCGAGCTTTTTAAACACTACTCTATCGCACCCTACAACGGTCAATGAGCGGATAAAAAGTATAACCGTAAGATCATTTGGACAAGGGTATATAGTATTGTAGTTATGTCTACACACAAATATTAAGAAGAAAGAAGATAGATATTATTATGACAGAAGAAAATCATTATACCGAAAACGCAATGGCAGAACGTGCAAACGGCATCTTAAAAGATGAATTTCATCTCACTCAGACCTTTGATAATGTGGCTTACGCTAAGAGAACTGCAAAAAATACGATTAACCTATACAACGAAATAAGATTACATTTATCTTTAGACTATAAAATACCGAATATGATATATAAATTATCAGCCAAAATTCAATTTTAACCTATGCCATATTTCAGGGCAAGACAGTTGAGAGAAACGAAAATCTGAAAATTATAAACATTATGATTCTAGAAGAAATACTTGACAAGCTCATAGCAAATAAGCCTTTTGATATTTTAAAAGAAATTATCAAATTTAACAATCAAAAAGAGAATATTAATAATTTGGTTTCAGTACGAAACATTTTGAAAACAAATTCTATTTCAGGTTATCCATTAAAAATTGATTCAGAGAAGAATATTTTGATAGCAACTCAAGATAATAATCTGCTATACTTCAATGCAAGTACATTAATAGGCATTGAAGTTATAAATCCAAAAGAGATACTATCTATTCTAACACAAGGGCGATACTTTGAAATCGCTAAAAATGAATTATTAAGTGATTTAGAATTAAAAAGAAATTTTGCTAAAACTCAGGATTTTGCAAAGACAAATTTTGGTTTTATTGTAAAAAGCAATTTATTAGACACCAATTTATCAGTTAATACAAAGTTTCAATTTAATCAAGTTTTGATTATTTTAACCAGTTATTTTAAAAAAATCATTAAAGATAGCTTAGGAAAAAAAGCATTAATGAACTTGACAGAATTACACATAAATTCAACAAACAAAACAAAAAATATCAAAAAACACAATACTGAACTAATAATTAATATTAACTTTGAGGTGAAATTTTCAACTAATTTTGAAACAGAATTAATAGAATTAATAGAAAAAAGCATATAATTTAAGAATTAAATTATGGGATTAACAGAAAAAAGAGCAGTAAGCGCATTTAAAGAAGGTCAATACAAAATATTAGAAAAAAAAATATTTGAAGTAGCAGGCAAAGATATTGAAATTGAAATAAATTGGGATTCTTTAGCTGTAAATGGGATGAGTCATTTATACAATGAAGCCTTTGAGAAAGTATATTTTTCACCATTGATTATGGCATTAGAAAAAATATGTGTGGATGATTTTGGAAAAGAAGCTATTGCTGCTAATTTAGATAAAATAATTATAGAAAATGTTGGTGATAACCATAATCCTGCAAAATGGGCTTCTTTCGAAAATAAAATATTGAAGTTGGATCATAAACCTACTTATAATATAGGAGATGTTGAAGACAGAGCGTCTAATTTACAAAAAATATTAGAAAATAGTCTATAATAAAAATTGGTCATAACGTATATAAAATTATTTACTGGTAAAAGCCAATTTGTGAGCTTTAGTACTTAAAATATGTAACTTTTCATATAATAAGAATTGTCGAAAATGTCCTGCTGACGAAGAAAAGAAACATTAATCACATCTGTACAATAACATTAATTCAAAGCCGATCAATCAGAGTCTATAAGGAGGTCATCTTATTAATACATTGAGTATATATTATTTTAACCACTAAATAAACAAAGGGATTAAAGTTATGTTAAAAAAAAATGAACGTTCATTTTTTTTAACTTTGTACTCGGATATTTTAGATATGGCAGCACTTCAGAAAAGTATAGACAAACGTAATGCACTAATATACTACTTACGCTTTTGCCACATATAATGAACTATGTCAGTTTAAGATGGTTTTGAGGTTAATTGGAGACGAATAGCCAAGTTTAAGCTAAAAGAATATGCTAACGCAATGTTTTTGGCGCAATGCGACAATACCCCAATGATTGATGAGACAAGTAAACAAGAGGGTGTAAAACATTTACAACCATTGCTTGATTTATGGCAACGTGGTATTAAGGAAGGAGTTCTAAAACTAATGAACGACTATATATTATACACATATACTATCAACCCTCTTTCATTTTTAATATTTGTCCAAACCCGAGGGTTCGGTAACATTAAATAAAAAGCAATTAGAAAGTGCATTTGAAGCAGCTTTGAGTAGTATAAAAATTTGTAAATAATATAAAAAATAGCCATTATATTTAGGAGCTTCTGGTTTAATAGACGGTTTATTATTGGAGATGTTAATTGATGACGACAATATTTTTAAAGTAATACAGCCGTTATTTGTTGGCCCATTAAAAAAATAGAATAGTTGACGCCAGCAGTATTGCAATGGCAATGTTGAATTTGGCAAATACTACAAATAATACAGTTGTAGTTATTACATCTAACGATATAGAACAATTAACAAAAACAACTTGAATTAAATTGATACAATGGAATTATTAGATAAATTAAATTGGAGGTATGCCACCAAGGCTATGAATGGTGAGAAGGTGTCAGAAGATAAAGTAGGACGTATATTAGAGGCTGTCCGTCTTGCCCCTACTTCTAGTGGTTTGCAACCTTTTGAAATTATAGTCGTTAAAAATCAAGATATAAAAGAGCAGATTAAACAGGTAGCCTGGAATCAATCTATGATAACCGACTGTTCGCACTTGTTAGTGTTTGCCGCTTGGGATAATTACACCGAAGATAGAATCAACTATATGTTCGATCTAACTAACGATATTCGCGGTTTCAAAAACAAAGGTTGGGAAAACTACCGTAAGATGTTATTGGACTCATATCCTCAGAAAGATGCAGAAGAAAACTTTAACCACGCTGCAAAACAAGCTTATATTGCCTTTTCACAAGCAATTACGGCAGCAGCATTTGAAGAAGTCGATACAACACCTATAGAAGGCTTTGATCCGGGTGCATTAGATAAGATTTTAGGCTTGCGTGAAAAGGGATTGCGTAGTGTTGTGCTTTTGCCATTAGGATATAGAAATGAAAGGGAAGACTGGTTGGTGAATTTGGTAAAGGTTAGAAAGCCAATGAAAGATTTAGTCACTGTTATAGAATAATCCGTCAGAAATATAAGTATAGAACAAAAAGTAAAAGGAGAAGAAAATGAACAATTTTGAATTTAAGAATCCCACTAAAATTATTTTCGGAAAGGATACAATTGAAAAATTAGAAAATGAAATCCCAGCAGATGCTAAAGTTTTAATGTTATATGGAGGTGGTAGTATTAAAAAAAACGGTATCTACAATCTAGTTACGAAAGCACTATCAAATATAAGTGTCATTGAGTTTGGCGGAATTCCGTCCAATCCTGAATACGCAATTTTGATGGAAGCTTTGAAGGTTATTAAGGACAGGAACATTACATATTTACTTGCGGTTGGTGGTGGTTCTGTTATTGACGGAACTAAATTTTTATCAGCAGCAGCAGTATACAAAGGCGATTCTCCCTGGGATATTTTAACTAAAAATATCAAAACTAAAAAAGGAATGCCTTTTGGTACTGTTTTAACTTTACCGGCAACAGGTTCTGAAATGAATTCTGGGGCGGTAATAACCAGAGCGGAAACTAAAGAAAAATTAGCAATGAGTGGACCAGGATTGTTTCCAGAATTCTCCATTTTAGATCCACAGGTGATAAAATCTATTCCTGAACGCCAATTGGCAAACGGTATTACAGATGCCTTTACACACGTATTAGAACAATATATGACGTACCCTATAGAAGCATTGTTACAAGATCGTTTTGCCGAGAGCATCATGCAAACCTTAATTGAAGTAGCACCAAAGGTTATTAAAGATCCAACCGATTATAAACCTGCTGCCGATTTTATGTGGAGTTGTACCATGGCGTTAAACGGATTGATTCAAAAAGGAGTTCCTGGAGATTGGGCAGTACATATGATGGGGCACGAGTTAACAGCATTGTTCGGTATTGATCATGCACGTACATTGGCTGTAATAGCACCAAGTCATTACAAGTATAATTTTGAAGTTAAAAAAGAAAAATTGGCTCAATACGGTAAACGTGTTTGGAATATTACCGAAGGTAGTATTGACGATAAGGCATATGCTGCTATTGAAAAAACCGAAGCATTCTTTCACGAATTAGGCATCGATACCAAGTTGTCTGATTACATAAAAGAGTATGAAGGTACGGCTGAAGAAATTTCTAAACGCTTTACAGATCGTGGTTGGAAATTAGGAGAGCATCAAGCTTTAATGCCAAAAGACGCTGAAGAAATTGTAAAAATGGCTTATTAATTTATGCTTTACATATACTGAAAAAGGTTGTCTTTAAAAAGGCTACCCTTTTTTTTGCTTATGGTCGAATTATTGAAACCCAATATCTTCGTCTGCATTATGTAAATATACCTCGGACTTATAGCGGCTCATTTCTTAGGACTGTACAACTTATGCAAGAAACATGCCGTACAGGGTAATGAAGTTTTTCCTGAGCTATTGGCTTATCAAGCATTAAAGCATTTACCGATTACTATTGTTGTACCGATACGCTCAGCTGATCCGTTTTTCACCTTTATAGGTAGCAATAACTATCTATCAAAAGAAACCTAATTCATGGCAGTGGATAGGATTCTTTCCAATCATTTTTTTAGTCATATTCTATTCTAGAATCGGTAAAAAAGAAGGGATGCATTTTAGACACAGCAAATGGTTATTTGCTATAGTAGGTGCTACATTTTAAGAGTATCTAGCGGATTGTACGATAAGTTTTTAATTCAAAGTCTAACATTAAATCGGCAAACATTACAATTATGGCTTTGCTTTTATACTGTTTTATTTTTGCTTAATATTCTTACCATAACTTGGTTTCCATTTACTGAAAAACGAAAATTTTTTAAATGGGGATGGACGATAGATACTTATTGTTGTTGTAGTTGGTGGCTTCATCTTTAAGGAACAGAATAAACGAAAGAAATTAGTGCCTTTAACTGGTATATTACTTGATATTTTTCTAATTCTATATTCATAAAAGCAAATGATCTAAAAATGTAGACTGTATCTTTGTGAAAAAGTAGCACATTTAATTTTCTGAAATATGGCGTTTAAAAAACTGAATCCCCACTTACTTGAAAGGTTAAAAGATTTTTCAATAACTGAGCCTACTGCGCTTCAGAAGAAAAGTATTCCTGTAATAAAAAGTGGAGCGAATGTATATTGTACTGCGCCCAAAGCAAGTGGGAAAACGAATACTTTAATTTTGACAACGTTGCAGAAATTAAAGTGTAAATCAGAAGGAAATGCCCCAAGAGCTGTGATAGTAGTTGAGAATAAAGAAAAGGTATTGGAACTCTATGACAAGTTTTTTGAATACACTAAGTATACCGATATGAGGCTTTATGCAAGTTATAAAGAACTACATATTGATATTCAAAAATCGGAAATATTTGAAGGAATCGATATACTGATTACAACCCCTATTACCCTACATAAATTGTTTTTGTTGAATGGAGTAAGTACTTCCCAATTAAAAATTTGTAGTATCGATGATGGTGATTTTTTAATTCAGAAATCTGATTATATGGCAATGATTACCGTTGCACAAAGTATTATGAAGTGTCAGTATATAATTTACTCAGAAAAGATGCATCCAAAATTAGAACGATTTGAAGATTTCTTTATGGAGCGTGCTAGTCATGTTAATATGTAGATAGGCTTTTTTTAAGGCTAAATCCATTAAGTTAAATATAACCTATCAAAATCATTATAATATTACATGTTGTTAAACTGTAAGCAGATTTTATTGAGTAATCCATTTTATTAATTCTTGTTTGTCAACTATAGACCAGCTATGTGGATGTCTATCTCCATTTGCTCTATATCCTTTGTTCACTGTAGCTATGTATTCTACTTGATTGAATCCTGATTCTTTTAATTTCTTGGATAGTTTTTTAATATGAGATGAGTTCAATTGGTCATAGTCTGCCATTCTATTCTTTTTCCACCAGAGGGTATCAGGTTCGGTATAAAGTCGAATATTTGTGTTTTTTAAACCTATTAAGTTATCGATATTATTTGTTTCAGAAGTAAAGGTTGATAGCTGTTGATATTTTAAAATATCATTTTTAGGATTTCCTATTTGTTTTTCCAGAGTTTCAATAATCCAACTACTCTCATTAATCGATACTTCTGAGAAATTTTTCTTTAAATTCTTTTTAGAGCTTTGATAAAGTGCTATCAAATCTATTGGCGAGTCAACGATAAATACTCCTTTTGGCATTAGGTTATATTCCTTATTTTCATTAAGAAACGAACTAATTATTAATGAAACGTTTCCTCCACTTGAATATCCACCAATATAAATATTGTTCGTGGGTAGTTCGTTTTCAAGAAATAAGTTTTGAAGTTGTTTGGAGAGCTTTAATTTCTCATTTTTTTCAAGCCATAATTTATGATTAAAATTCATATAAACAACTGCAATACTATTTTGTTTGGCAATCTTATTAATTTTAAATTCTTGTTTTGTGTCTTCAGCTTTATGAGAAAAACCTGGAAAAAGTACTAAAACCTCTTTAAAGTTTTCGAGTGGTTTACTTATTACATAACTATTAGTGATTATTTCTTTATATTCACTTTTTAAGTGTGTTTTTTGTTTCTTTTTTTTTGTGTTTTCACATGAAAAAAAAATAACAAGAATAAAAGTAAATACTGATATTTTATTCATGAATTAGACTGATTATGCATAAAAAATGACGGATGTGTAAATGAGCTTCTAGTTAAAATTAGTATCTGCCATAATATTAATCAAACAATTAGTATTGCCTTTCCCTCTTTATTTAATATCCTTTTTCTTTAAGATTTTGTATGGCGCTGTTATAACCAATCTCAAAGATTGAATCTATATTTCTCATATCAAAAGTTGCGAATTTGCAAAGCTCATTGGGAGAAATTACAAACTCGCAATCAGCAAATTTTGCAAGAGATTCTGCAGCCGATTTAATTTTGTATGCCCGATCAAGTACGTTATAAGAATGTTTTAAATCTTGTATTTCAACAGGTTTTAGGGCATTTACATAACTGCCTATGATTTTGTCACATGTAGATTTAAGAGGTTCTACAGGAAAATTATTAAGTACTCCACCATCTATATAATAGGACCCATTTATGTATATGGGTGAAAATACACCAGGAAAAGTTGCCGATGCCAAAACGGGTTTAATCAGTTGACCTTCTTCAAAAATGACCAATTTACCTTTTATAATATCGGTTGCAGTAATAAACAAAGACTTCGGTAATGCTTTAAAATTATCTTGAGGGAAGAATTTTTTAAACTCGCCATAAAATTTTTCGGTATCTAAAAACCCTGGCTTTCTCCTGGCAAATCTCTGCGCGTGAAAAATGGGAATAACTTTAAAAAAATCTAAAATTTCTGACCAACTAATTCCTCCAGCATATAATGCTCCAACAATGGCTCCAGCACTGGTGCCAGATATATAATTAGGAAAAAGGTTGTATTCTTCAAGTGCCTTTATTACTCCTATGTGAGCTACACCTCTTATTCCACCTCCAGAAAGTACTAAGCCAATATTCATCATTATTAGTAGTGTTTTGTGCCAATAAATTTTAATGGAAATCTAACTTCTGAGCCTTTATTTCAAAATTTACCAATCCGCCATTAATCCCTGCTTTTTGTAAAAACCCATCTTTATAATGGTATATGTTTTCATGGCCCTTTACATTAATTTTCTTGTATATATGGTTACCCAAAGGGACAATGGTATTAAAACTTCCATCTTGTTCAGAATAGCATTTTTCTACCTCAATCGGTTCTTTGAAATATAATAAAATGGTAGCATAGGTAATATTATCTTCCACTACTATTTCTTTTTTACTGTTTTTAATTATTTGGTAATAACTTCCTTTCCAATTAGTTGTAATATCTGAATGTGGCTTATCATTTATGTCTATTACTACGTTCGCTTTCTTAAGAAAATCGTTTTCATACGTTACGTCATACTTATAGTTTACTTCAATCTTCTTAATTATTCTGGTATTAATTGTAGTGATACTTTGGTAATTGACCATTGAGTTCTTAATAGTTTTAGTTGCTTGTAGATTACCCACAATTTTGTCTTTATATATAATATTGAAATTAAGCGTGTTGGTAGATGATTTATAAACCTTGTCGTTATTCAGGTTGGAGCAAAAAAGAGTACAAATAATAAGAATAAAATGGGTTGAAGACATATTTAATGATATTAAAGCATGCTTATTTGAATAATAAATATAAAACTAAGAAAATCTCTGTTTATAAAATCTAACCAGTGACATATTTGTTGTTCAAAGAAAAAAGCAGGACTATCTCATGAAGTGTGTAAATAGAAAATTAACAGGGCATGCCACCGTTAATTTTTTGTCTAATTTTAAATATTTGCACATTATGAAGAAAGAGGAATTGTTCAACGATGATTTTCTAAAACAGTTCAATGACCGGCGACGGCCTCAACGGTTTTTTGAAGGAACTACAAAAACGTGGCATCGAGAAGATGCTCGAGGGAGAGCTCGATGGTCATCTCGATTACGAAATGGACTTGCAATGGGTCAAAACCTGGTATAACAGAAGAAGGATACACTCCGCTTTGGGGTACAAGACAATAGAAGAATCTGAAAACAAAATGTCTAACCAAAAAATAGCCCCATGACGCTTATCTAATTGTCCACTTTTTTGTTGCAAGTCCACATACATTCTTAATAAAAATTGTGTGACCGGATTAAAAGGTCGAGACTTGCTACTTTCAGATATTACGATAGCGGTAAGTGACTCGTATTACGAACACATTAAGCAGGAGTTGTTTTAACCTGATTTAAAAGTTTTGTTTTCTTCCTTTTATATTTAAAAACGTATTCTTCTTATAAGTGAAGTCATCTTGACTTTTTAAGTTTGTAACATTTCCTTAATCCAATGACACCAAATGGCACAATGTGAATATTTTTTCGCATTACTAAAGTGCTACAATAATTACAGGGTTATAAATCCTAAATTCAGATCAATAAAATATTGTTTCATTTAAAGTGTGTTCTTAATTAACACTCTAAAAGTGAAACTTTATACTACCTTATTAAAAAGGAATAGAAGTTTTCCCCATTTTTTTATATGGAAAAGTAGAATTTCATCGACTATATTTTTGGGCAATTATTGTTTTATACAACAAATCCCTTTCTACTTTTAATCAAGTTGAACCTGCTGTTTAACAGATTGAATTTGCTGCCGTAAATCTTTAAAACGCTCTACTTCTTCATTGCCAGGTACTTTATCTACACCACCAACGATATTAGATAAATATAATATTTGATCAACCAACATTTGCTGAGGATAAGCTTCTTCTTCATTTTTAATTTCCTTTAATGTTTGCTCTAAAGAAGCCTTTTTATTTCCTGTACTTTTCTTGATTTCTTTTTCCAATTGAGATTGAAACTTTCTTGCTTCTGTCAGCAACTCTAAAACTTTATTTTCAAAAGTTAAATGCTCGTTTATAATAATTTTATCGATGCCTTCTTTTTGTAAACGAGGATCTACCAAGATTTCAAACGGCTGTAATAATATCTCTTTGTCCACTGTTAATTTTGCCGTATAGATTCCTGGTAATACTATTGGTCCATTTTTGTAACTTCTTGATTCTTTATCGCTCCACGCTCCTTTTTGGCGCA
>Ga0209344_10001824_pt1 | contig 25909 bp, 27 predicted proteins | sample Cruoilmetagenom6_FD_187293 | JGI IMG/M metagenome (GOLD analysis project Ga0209344, IMG submission 187293) | Oil polluted marine microbial communities from Coal Oil Point, Santa Barbara, California, USA - Santa Barbara Oil Seep Sample 6 (SPAdes)... | ecosystem: Environmental > Aquatic > Marine... | reverse complement strand
TTGGGAAAGCGGGGATTGGGCACGGATCCGGCCTGCCAGCCGTTGGGAAGATGTGGATCAAGCACCAGCGCCCGCGCGAGGCCGACCACTTCCTTGGCCCCGTCAGACACGGCATCCACCGCCTGATCCAGGGTCTTGAAGCCACCGGTGACCATCAACGGAATTTTGGTCAGCGGCCGGGCGCGTCTGGCAAAATCGAGAAAATACGGACCGCCGCCGGCGCTGTCGGAGGCGGATTTGGCGCCCGGAAAATAGGTGCCGCCGCTGATGTCGATCAGATCAAGACTGGTGTCGGCAAGAGCTGCGACGACTTTCAGCGCATCTTCCTGTTCAAGGCCGCCCTGCAACTGATCGGAAGAATTCAGCTTTACCGCGACAGGAAACCCCGGCCCCACCGCGACGCGGACGGCGGCTATGGTTTCGAGCAACACCCGCATCCGGTTCTCAATCGAGCCGCCAAACTCATCGTCACGGCGATTGAACAGGGGCGAGAGGAACTGGCTGAGCAGGAAACCATGCGCAGCATGGATCTGAACACCGCCGAAACCGCGCGATCTGGCAAGGCTGGCTGTGCGGGCAAATTCCGCGGGCAGATCCAGGATTTCGCGGCGTGTCAGGGCAGCGCATTTCAGTCCCGGCAGGTCAAGCGCGCTGGGCCCCCTGGGCGTGCTGATCGGCGGGTAGGCCATGGCGCCGGCGTGGCCAAGCTGAAGCCAGAGTTGCGTACCGTTGGCGCTTCCCCGGCGGGCCAGCTCTTCGAATGCCGCCGTGTCATGGCCGGTTCCAAGAACCAGGTTGCCCGGTTTCTCGGCAAAATGCGGGTTGCCCTGGACTTCGCCGATGATCGAGACAGCCACGCCGCCCTCGGCCCAGCGTTCATAAAGCCTGGTCTGGGCCTGAGTCGGATTTCCGCAGCCGTCGCCGAGTGAATCCGACATCGCGGATTTGGCAATACGGTTTTTAAGGATCACACCGCAAGGCAGTTCAAGCGGCTGGAAGAGACCGGCCATGTCCGCTGCCATCAATACCGCGCCGTACCGCCGGGGCTACTCCTGGCACGGCTCCGGTTCGTAGAGGTCGAGTTGAGCCAGTTGTCCCTGCAGGACGAAATCGCCGTAGTCCATGGTGAGATCGCGGGTAATACCGTTCTCATAGAGCTTGAACGCGATCGAATAGACCGGCAGGCCATCGCCGTCCTCGGCAGTCTCCTGGAAATAGGACATCGAGACTGGCCAGAAGGCATCGTCGGCAAGCTCGCCTGCGCGTTCGGCTTCCATATCGCTGCCCTCGACCGGCTGCTTGTCACCCACAATCGTGGTTGTGATCATTGCCTTGTCGCCTTCATCGGACCCGTCATAGATGCGCGATTCGTAAAACCGCTCACCATTGCGGGCCTTGTCGATCAGCTCGATCATGTGCTCGGTCGGAAAATGCGCCATGGCGATGTCGACTGCAAGCTTCTCGGGCTGCTCGAGATCGACGGCGAGCGCGTCGCCCTTCACCTCTGCCGAGCCGCGGACCTCGTGGTCGAGCTTCTGGTCGACATAGGACCGGGTCACAAAGCTGAAGGTGCCGTTGCGCACATCCTCAAACGTCGTCGTTTGCTGATCGGTCAGCCGCGAATCCTCACCGGTGGCAATCTCGCTGACAAAACGGAAGCTGACGGTGTAGCCCTCGCAGGCCGAGCCGTTGAATTCATAGACCATGCGGCCAACCATGCCGGAAATACCAGACCGCTCCGAGGCGTCCTTGAGCGAGAGATCATAGACCGCGCGATGGGCCGCAAGCCCGCCCGCACCTGCAGCCGGTGCGGCCTGTACCGATGGGGTGAACAGTAGGGCAAGTGATACAATCGCAAGCATGCGCATCAGGTTTTCTCCTGTCGAATCCTGAACCGATGTTATATGACCAGAGGTGGCAAAAGCGAGGCGGAACTTGCATGAACCGCTGAATCGTTTGAGCAGCCTTAACAGAGCCGATTTTGGAGCCCTTGATGACCGATACGATTGAATCCCGCCTGGACGCGCGCGGCATAACGCTGCCCGAGGCCGCCGCACCCGCCGCCAACTACCTGCCCTATGTCATCACCGGATCGCTGCTGTTCATTTCCGGCCAGCTGCCGATGGAAAACGGCGCCATTGCGGTCAAGGGGCTGCTTGGCCGCGATGTCGATGTCGAAACCGGACAAAGGGCTGCCGAACTGTGCGCCATCAACATCCTGGCGCAGGCCAAGTCAGCCCTCGGCGGCGACCTCAATCGCATTGTCCGGGTGATCAAGCTCAGCGGCTATGTCGCCTCGGAGCCCTCCTTCACCGACCAGCACCTGGTCATCAACGGCGCCTCGAACCTGATTGCCGAACTGCTCGGCGAGGCGGGCAAGCATGCCCGCGCCGCTGTCGGCATGGCCTGCCTTCCGCTCAACGCCGCGGTTGAAATCGATGCCGTCATCGAGATCGGATAGATCCTCATGCCCTACGACACCACTGACCTGAGCTGGCTGATCAGCCGCCCCATCGCCCACCGCGGCTATCACGACATGAACAAGAGCATCTGGGAAAACACGCCCAGCGCCTTCCAGCGCGCGATCGACGCAGGCTACGCGATCGAATGCGACCTGCACATTGCCGCCGATGGCGTTCCGGTGGTGTTTCACGACGATGACCTTGAGCGGCTGTGCGGACTTCGCGGCGACGTGCGGGCCCGCAGTTCACAGGAGCTGGGCCAGCTAACCGTCGGCGGCACCGCCGACCGGATCCCGTCGCTGCCGCAGCTGCTCAAGCAGGTCGCGGGCAAGGTCCCGCTGGTGATCGAACTCAAAGCTCGGCCCTGCGACGATGACGGTTTTGCCGATGCCGTGGTGGAATGCCTGGAAAGTTACGACGGGCCGGTGGCGCTGATGAGTTTCGACCACACGCTGCTGCGCGATCTCAAGGCCAGCGGCGCCACCTGTCCGCTCGGCCTGACGGCGGAAGGGGTGAAGCCGGAGACCTTCTTCATTCACGAAGAAGCCATGCAGCTGGGGCTCAACTTCATCTCCTATTGCGTGCACCATCTGCCCAACGCCTTTGTCGAAGCGCAATGTGCACAAGGGGTGCCGATCATCACCTGGACAGTGCGGGATGCAGACGCGCGGGAAAAAACCCGTGCCCATGCTGATCAGATGACGTTCGAAGGCTTTGACCCCGACACCACGGACGACGATTGACCTTGCCAATCGATGTCGCGTTCATAAGTTGAAGACCAGAGATATTGCGGGCGGCAGCACCCCGCCGGACGGAGACGCATGAGCACTGACACACCCGAACACACGCTGTCGACCGTCGAGGGCATGGATGCGCTAACCGCTGAAGACTGGAGCAGGCTGGGAGGCGCTTCGCGCGGTTCACGAACCGAGTCAGATGCCTCGAATCCTGATTCCGGAATTGTCTATAACCCTTTCGTAAGTCACGCCTTTTTGTCTTCACTTGAAGCATCAGGCTCGGTGACGGCCGAGACCGGCTGGCTGCCAAGGCACATCGTCCTGCGTGCGCCGGACGGCTCGCTCGAGGGGGCGATGCCGGCCTATATCAAGAGCCATTCGATGGGCGAATACGTGTTCGACCATGCCTGGGCCGACGCGTTCGAGCGCGCCGGCGGGCGTTATTATCCGAAGCTGCAATGCTCTGCGCCGTTCACACCTGCGACTGGGCCGCGTCTGATGGTGCTGCCGGGTGCGGGCGAAGAGACACGCAGGCAGGCGCTGGCCGCAGGCGGACGCTCGCTTTGCACCCAGCTCGGGCTGTCTTCGGTGCACGCGACCTTCGTCCCCGAAGCCGAAGTTCCGGCCTTCGAAGCCGAGGGATATCTGCACCGCACCGACCAGCAGTTTCATTTCCAGAACACCGGCTATGGCAACTATGACGATTTTCTCGGCACCCTTGCATCGCGCAAGCGCAAGCAGCTGAAAAAGGAACGCAAGTCGGCGCTGGACAACGGCATCAGCATCGAGTGGCTGACCGGCAAGGATCTCACCGAGAATGTCTGGGACATATTCTACGAATTCTACATCGACACCGGCGGACGCAAATGGGGGCGCCCCTATCTGACGAGAGCATTCTTCTCGATGATCGGTGAACGGATGGCCGAGGATGTGCTGCTGGTAATGGCCAAGCGCGAGGGGCGCTATGTCGCCGGCGCGATCAACTTCATCGGCGGAGACTGTCTCTACGGCCGGCACTGGGGATGTGTCGAGGATCACCCATTTTTACATTTCGAGGTCTGCTATCACCAGGCCATCGATTTTGCCATCGCCAAGGGGCTGGCCCGGGTCGAGGCCGGGGCACAGGGCGAGCACAAGCTGGCGCGCGGCTACCTGCCGGCCACGACGCATTCGGCGCACTATATCGATCACCCCGGGCTCAGGCGCGCGGTGGCCGACTATCTTGAACGCGAGCGCCGCGATGTCGCGCATATCGGCCAGGTGCTGAGCGAGCACGGCCCGTTCCGCAAGGGCGATGGCCCGGGGCTCAGCGACGAAGACTGATGGCGCGTGCCGCTTGACCCTTGCGCTTGACCCATTCTCTGGGCCGGATACAAACGAGACCGACAGATCAAACGGAGACCCGCCATGACCGCGCCCCAGTATGACGACAGCAATGTGTTTGCAAAAATCCTGCGCGGAGACTTGCCGGCGGAGCGCCTTTACGAAGACGAACATACACTGGCGATCATGGACATCATGCCGCGCGGAGACGGGCACTGCCTGGTGATCCCCAAGGCCCCGGCCCGCAATATTCTCGATGTCGAGCCCGGCAGCCTGGCGCGCGTGATGGAAACCACCCAGAAACTGGCCCGCGCGGTAATCAAGGCATTTTCCGCCAACGGGGTGACAATCCAGCAGTTCAACGAAAGTGCCGGAGGCCAGGTGGTGTTTCACCTGCATGTGCATGTGATCCCGCGCTTTGACGGCGTGGCGATGAAACCACATACAGGCACGATGGAGGAAGCCGACGTGCTCAAAGCCAACGCGGACATGATCCGCGCAGCGCTGGGCTAAGCCAATGCACTGACGTTGGTCTGATCGACTAGATCCGGTCGAGCAGTTCCGCCTTCTTCGACTGGTATTCCTGATCGCTCAAGATGCCTTTCGCGTGCAAGGCCGCGAGCCGCTCGATCTTGGCGAAGATATCCGCTTCGTCTGCTGCAGCTGGAGCCGGGTCGGGTCTTGCACCCTCTGCATCAATCCGGACCGGTTCAGGTTCTGGTGTTTCCAACTCTTTCGGCTCGGGCTTGACCTTGTCCGGAGCCGGGCCGGCAGACCCCAGCGACGGAGCCGCCGGCCCGGCATCGGTGGCAGACTTGAGCAGCGCGTCCGACAAGGCCGGAGTGCTCTTCTCGCTTCCCTGACCGGATCCTGTTTCTCCGGGTTGTTCCAAATCGATCTGCCGCAAATCGGCAATTTTCACCAAGCCATACTGGGACGTGAAGCTGAGCGACTGGTCACCTGATTGCTGTTGCGAAAAACCGCCGATGCGGTGGTCGGCCGTGTCATAGACCCGGACCTTGCCATCGCCGGTATCAATCGCAAGTCGTGCGGTGTCGGGGAACCATGCGTAGCGCATCTGGTTCTGGGCGCCGGTTGATGCGGCGTGACCCAGGCCATCGGGCCACCAGTTTCCCGACGCTCCACCGGCAACAAAAAGACTGACATTGTCGCCTTGCGATTGCGACTGTGATGCTGTCACGGACGGCGACTGCAACGAGGTGGACTGCCGCATCAATTGAGCAACTTCCGAGCACAGCGCATCAACCCTAGCCTTGAGCGCATTGTTGAACATGTCGCCAACCATGGTCATGCCGCCCTGGGACCATTGGCCCATGCCGCCGAGTTCCGGGTGGTTGAACTGGGCCTGGGTTCCCTGCCCTGCAACCAGCGCCATCAAAAGGTGTTCGGCGACATCCTGACTTACGCCGTGGCGGGTTGCCGTATCGGCCAGTGCCTTGCGGCCATCTTCAGTCAATTGGGTCAACGTGCAAAACTCCTGTCAGGGCTGCGCGACCGGCGTCGACAGCCAATACATTCAACATTACTAATGACTTATTGTCCACACCTGATGAACAGCTTTACCGGGATGATAGGGCGGCAAATCCGAACGGCAAGAACGCGCAACAGATAGCGGTTGATAAAAAAGACAGGGCTTGGACCCGACGTTTTTGCACTGTTGATGCTGTTGCCATCTTTTTGCGGTATTGCAGAGCCATGAGCAATCAAGGCTTTATTCCAGACTTACGAGGTTATCATGCAGGCAGCCCTTATCATCATGACAATACTGGGATGTGACGACTCGGCAACGCAGTGTCACTATGTCGAGATGCGCGATGAACGCTGGGCAACGGTGCAAAGCTGCGACGCAGCTTCGGAAGACAGGCTGAGAACCTATTCCAACCTCGACTATCCTGTTGTCGTCGCCGTCTGCCAGACCCCGGGTGACACCGGGCTTGCCGAGGTTCAGGATGAACCAGCCCAGGGCCAGGCCCAAGCCGATACTGCGGCAGGCGATGCAGAAATTGCCGCAAACATGCATATTCCGAAAGCCGATATCCCTCCAGCGCAACCGCTCGAGCCTGCCGGCGACGAAAGCGCAAGCCTGCCAGATCCGGAAGCTGAGACCGGCATGACCACGCGTGTTCTCAATCTCGTCAAGCAGGCGTTGCCGGAAAAGGCAAGCGTCAAGGCGCTGGTCAGCCAGCCGGTTCACGTTGTCACCGACAGCTATTCCTGGGTGGTGCATCGCTTTGAAAAGTAGTCCGGCACAGCTAGCCAACTGAAAGCGCCGCAGCGGCCAGGAACTGCCCACCGACCAGCAATCCAAGCGCCACAATGATTCCGACCCAGATCCGTTTGCCGCTGATCAGGAACGCTCCAAACCCGATACATGCGGCAAACAGCCTAATCGCCACGGGGACATTTTGCAGTTCTCCGACCGGATAGAGAATAAGCTTGGCGATCACCGCAGCAAGCAAGGCCGTGGCGACTGCGCGCACCCAGGTCAGCGCAGCTGAATCCTGTTTCAGTCGATTGCCGACGAGAACACCGAGCCAGCGCCAGATATCGGTCGCGAGCCAGCCGGCGATGGCGATGAAAACATACGGCCACCACCAGGTATCGAAAGTCTCGTAGCTGATCATGGGCGTACACCGCTTTTCCAGAAGCGATCAATGACAAACGCCAGCGTACCGCCGACGAGACCTGCATAGAGGATGTCGAACTCCGGGGCGACCTGATGGAACAGGGGACCAAGCGCCAGACCGATCACCATGGCGATGTGCCCTGCCCTTTCCCGCGTCGACGCCCAGATCGAGGTCAGGAAATAGACCGGCGTGAGGAAGAACAAGGCGCCCGCGACCATGGCCGGCAGGTTGGCGACCGTCGAATAGATCACGGCAACAAGAACAATGTTGGCGGTGGTAACGGTCATGCCGAAGCCCGCGAAAAACGACACCCGGTGCTCACGCGGCACATCGCGAATGCGCTCCATTGTAAAGACATACGCCGTGATGGCGATGAAATGCGACAACAGCAGCAAAAGCCATGTCGGGGTTTTCTCGGTGCGGATCTCGGGAATAAGGGCTGCCACCATCGGCATCAGCCTGATCGAGGAAAGCGCCACCGTGATGAAGGCAGCTGGAAGCGACACACCGGCGAGGATCGAGCCCACCAGCAAGACCTTGGCCGGGAGCGCCCAGATCATGCCGGTCATGAAAACAGCTTCACCGAGCGGGACGCCGGCTTCCACGGCAAAACCGCAGAAGCCGACAAAGGCGCTCATCAGGATGATGGCGGGAAGTGAAGCGATGCCACGCGCGCCCTTTAAAAACCAGAAAGCGCCCGACTGGCCGGAAGAATTGCTCATGCACTTTTGTTAGAGGCTTTGTGCGGCACTGCAAACTGTTTTTGGCGCATGGCAGATGCCGAAGATTGTGTATAGCTGTTTCCCAACGCAAAACACCCCGGCATGACCGGGGTGTTTTCAGTTTCAAGACCAAACCTGACGCGGATTACTTCTTGCGCGGCACCTTGGGGACAGCGCTGGAGGGCTTCTTGGCGGCAGGCTTTTCTGCAACAGCCGTCTTCGCCTCAGCCTCGGAGGAACCCGGATCCGGATCCGGCGTCTTTGCCTTGGCCGGGCCTTTGCCGGCCGGCGGCTTGCGCGTGGTCTTCGCCGTCGTGGTCGCGGCCTTGGCCTTGGCGGGCGCCCGCTTCTTGGCAGGGGCTTTTTCCTTCTTCGGCTTGACCGGCACCTCGGCCGGAATTGCCTCGAGGATCAAGCCATTTCTGCCATCGGGTTTTTCGCCAACCGTGACCTTGACGGTGCCGCCATCCTTGAGCTTGCCGAACAGAAGCTCGTTGGCGAGCTCCTTCTTGATGTTCTCCTGGATCACCCGGCCAAGCGGCCGCGCGCCCATTCGTTCATCATAGCCCTTGTCGGCAAGCCAGGCGACAGCGTCTTCGCCAAGATCGAAGGTGACGTTGCGTTCGGCCAGCTGGGCTTCAAGCTGCATGACGAATTTCTGCACCACCATGTTGATGACCGTCGACGGCAGCGATCCAAACGGAATGATGGCATCGAGACGGTTGCGGAATTCCGGCGTGAACAGCCGGTTGATCGCTTCCATATCGTCGCCTTCGCGCTTGGACGAACCGAAGCCAATAGCCGATTTGGCAGCATCCGCAGCACCCGCATTGGTGGTCATGATCAGGATCACGTTGCGGAAGTCAATCTTCTTGCCATTGTGATCGGTCAGCGAGCCGTGGTCCATGACCTGCAACAGAATGTTGAACAGGTCGGGATGGGCCTTTTCGATCTCGTCGAGCAGCAACACGCAGTACGGATGCTGATCCACGCCATCGGTGAGAAGCCCGCCCTGGTCGAAGCCGACATAGCCGGGAGGTGCGCCGATCAGACGCGAGACGGTGTGGCGCTCCATGTATTCCGACATGTCGAAACGCAGAAGCTCGACACCCAGCGACGAGGCCAGTTGCTTGGCAACTTCGGTCTTGCCGACGCCGGTGGGACCGGAGAACAGGTAGGAGCCGATCGGCTTGTCAGGCTCACGCAGTCCGGCACGGGCCAGACGAATGGCTGCTGTCAGTGCATCGATGGCCATATCCTGACCATAGACAACCGAGCGCAGCTCCTTGTCGAGGTTGGACAGAACAGCCGTATCGTCCTTCGACACCGTCTTGGCCGGGATCCGGGCCATGGTGGCGATGGTGTTTTCGATCTCGACGTCGGTCAGCGTCTTTTTGCGCGTCTTCTCGGGCAGCAGCATCTGAGCAGCGCCAGTCTCATCGATCACGTCGATTGCCTTGTCAGGCAATTTGCGGTCGGTGATGTAGCGTGCCGACAGTTCGACAGCTGCCTTGATCGCGTCGTCGGTGTAGCCGACCTTGTGATACTCCTCGAAATAAGGCTTCAGGCCCTTGAGGATCTCGATCGCATCGGGGATCGTCGGTTCTGCCACATCGATCTTCTGGAAACGACGCACCAGAGCCCGGTCCTTCTCGAAGAACTGGCGATACTCCTTGTAGGTGGTCGAGCCTATGCACCGGATCGCGCCGGACGACAGAGCCGGCTTGAGCAGGTTGGATGCATCCATCGCGCCGCCGGATGTGGCGCCAGCACCGATGACAGTGTGGATTTCATCGATGAACAGCACCGCGCCCGGCAGGTCCTCAAGTTCCTTGACCACCTGCTTGAGACGTTCCTCGAAATCACCGCGATAGCGGGTCCCGGCCAAGAGCGAGCCCATGTCGAGCGAATAGATCACGGCATCAGACAACACGTCGGGAACATCGCCCTCGACAATGCGCTTGGCCAGACCTTCGGCGATGGCCGTCTTGCCGACGCCGGGATCACCGACATAGAGCGGATTGTTCTTGGACCTGCGGCAGAGGATCTGGATGGTCCGGTTGACCTCGCTCATGCGGCCGATCAAGGGATCAATCTTGCCGGTCTTGGCTTTTTCATTGAGATTGACGCAGTAGGAGGTCAGGGCATCCTGCCCCTTTTTCTTGCCGCCTTCTTCGCCGGTCCCATCGGATTTTGCTGAATCGGGTTCCGGTTCCTCGGCACCGCGCACCGGACGGCCTTCCTCGGCCCCGGGACGCTTGGCAATGCCGTGCGAAATGAAATTGACCGCGTCATAGCGGGTCATTTCCTGCTCCTGAAGGAAATAGGCGGCATGGCTTTCACGTTCGGCGAAAATTGCCACCAGCACATTGGCGCCGGTCACCTCTTCGCGGCCGGACGACTGGACATGGATTACCGCGCGCTGGATGACCCGCTGGAAGCCCGATGTGGGTTTGGAATCCTCGTCATAACCGGTGACCAGATTGCCGAGTTCCTTGTCGACATAATCGCTGACGGTACGGCGCAACTGGTCGATGTCGACATTGCACGCGCCCATGACCGCTGCCGCATCCGGATCCTCGATCAACGCCAGCAACAAATGCTCAAGCGTGGCATATTCGTGATGCCGCTCATTGGCATAGGTCAGCGCCTGATGGATCGCCTTTTCGAGACTGTTTGAAAAGCTAGGCAATTTCAGGTCCTCATTTCTTTTCCATCACGCATTGCAGCGGATGATGATGTTCGCGTGCACAATCCATGACCTGGGTCACTTTGGTTTCCGCCACTTCGTAGGTGAATACACCGCACTCGCCGACGCCGTGATTGTGGACATGCAGCATGATGCGGGTCGCCTGCTCGCGGTCCTTCTGAAAAAAGCGTTCAAGCACGTGAATCACAAATTCCATCGGAGTGTAGTCGTCATTGAGCAGCAGGACCCGGTACATGCTGGGTTTCTTGACCTGCGGCTTTGTCCGGGTGATGACGGACGTTCCTCTCTCGGAATCTCCGTCACCGCTTTTCTTGTCCGCCTGCAAGCGTATCAGGTTCATGCTTTCATTCACTCTGGCCAAATCCTGTCCTGTGCACCCGGTGCGTGCGAAAACGAAGCACCGGGCATTGCCCTTAACTTAGTCTTTCCTGCGGGGATTTTAAGCCCCCTTGAGCGAGGAAGGAACAGATTTCCCGTCTCGGTCGGATTGACGAAAAAACCCGGCCGCATGGAGATGCGACCGGGTCAACATGTTCTGGCTCAACCGCTGTTCGCGGCTGATGGCAAACAGTGCTTAGGCAGAGGCCTTGGCAGCAGCCTGTTCGAAAGGCTTGTAGGCTTCCTTGGCCATGTCGGCATAGAGTTCGCTCATCTTGGTGGCCTGGGCGACAAAGGTCTCGTAGGAATTCTTGGCGTAGTCGGTCTGAATTTCGATCGCCTTGTCGAGGCTCTTGGCCGAAACCAGCTTCTCGACAGCAGCGGTGCCGTCTTCATAGGACTTCTTGGAGTATTCGGTCGCCTCAGCAGCGATCTGCTGGAAACCCTTGGTCATCGACGAAACCGTGGTCAGCATGCTGTCCATGGCTTCCTTGCTCATTTTCGAAGTGCTGTCAAAGTTCATCATGTCGAGGTTTCCTCTCGTTAGGGAAGTTGGTTGCCAAGACTTAGGTGCAGCGCACAATAATGTCAAGTCTATTGTGCATTGCACCCAAGCCTTGCTTGGCTGTTTCGTTCCACAACGGCACAACCGAACGCTGTGTTTGTGACCGTTTTCGACACGCACTGCGGAAAGGAATGATTCATCATAAACGGATTGGTAACGACGACGGACTAAGATCGACCACAATGGCTGATCAAGGAGGGCGTCAGTCAGAAACCCTTTCACCTGCAAGTTCATGAGTGAGTTCCCGTGTACCAGCGTAAATCCAGTTCAATCGACCGGTTTGCCGCCCTTTCCTCCTCCGTGCTCCAATTGCTTGTCCTTGTCGGCATCGCAGTGGCCCTGGGAAGCGCGCCGGCTGCCGCCAATCCGAAATATGCAGGCATCGTGATCGACGCCAAGACCGGCAAGACGCTTTACGCGCATGATGCCGACGAGCTGCGCTATCCCGCCTCGCTGACCAAGATGATGACGCTTTACATGGTGTTCGAGGCGCTCGAGCGCGGCACCATCAAGCTCAACACCCGGATCAAGTTTTCTGCCAATGCTGCCAAGGAGCCACCGACCAAGCTGGGCGTCGGCGCCGGCCGCTCGATCACGGTGGAGCAAGGCATCTATGCACTGGTGACCAAGTCCGCCAATGACGCATCGACCGCCATTGCCGAACATCTGGGTGGGTCGGAGGCAAAGTTTGCCCGCATGATGACCGACAAGGCCCGTTCGATGGGCATGTCCAAGACCACATTCCGCAATGCCCACGGACTGCCCAACTCAAAACAGACGACGACCGCGCGTGACATGGCGCGGCTGGGCATCGCCCTGCGAGAGCACTTTCCACGCCAGTACAAGTATTTTTCCACCCGCTCGTTCACCTTCGGCAAGACCCGGATGGGCAACCACAACCGGTTGCTGGGTGTCGTACGCGGCGTTGACGGCATCAAGACCGGTTACACCCGCGCGTCCGGCTTCAACCTGGTTTCGTCGGTCATTGACCGTGACCGTTCGATCGTTGCCGTTGTCATGGGCGGGCGCACCGGCGCCAGCCGCAACGCACAGATGAAAGACCTGATCGCACGCTACCTGCCCAAGGCCTCGACCCGTGGTCGCGGCAATCTGATTGCCCGCGGTGCGATGACGAACATGGCGATAGATGTTGCATCACTGGAACTGCCGAAGGTCGGCCCGGTGCCGTCGCAACGGCACGAGGCAAATCAGCGGCTGGCCTTCGCCTATGCCGCGCCGACTCCTGAACCGGTTGTGGGACGTTCTGCGCTGGTCAGCTCCCTGATTGCGCAGAAGGTTGCCATTCCGACCCCTGCACCGGCTGTGGTTCCGCCAATGCCGGTCCAGGCTGCATCCAACGAGGCTATTGATCCGGTTACCACCGCATCGACGGCACCCAGAGATGGGTGGATGATCCAGATTGGCGCGATGCCGGACCGCAATGCCGCCGTGGCGCTTCTGGCCAAGGCACAGGGTGCGGGCGGCAACTCGCTGTCGGGGGCCGAGCCATTCACAATGGCTTATGCCAAGGGCAATGAACAACTCTACCGGGCACGGTTCGGTGGATTCGACGGTCAGGCCGCCGCCACACGGGCCTGCTCTACACTCAAGAAGAAGGGCTATGCCTGTTGGGCAACAGCCAACTGATGTAAGCGCGGCGCTTGTTCAGCGCCGCGTCCGGAACTCCCAGTTTCGGGAAGTCCACGTTTTTTGTACTGCGTATTCGGGGAATTCAGTCATGTCGACTCAAGAGAACAGCTTTGGCCTCGTTGATCCGGCCAGCAAGAAAAGCCGACCCGCCCGCATCGGGATGCATCCGCTTCATGAGGCGGCGATGCGCCTCGCGGATCTCGGCTTCACTCGCCCCCGCGCCAAGACCAAGGACCTCGTAGGCCTCCTTCTGTGTCATGGCGCCCGAGCTATGAGAAGCTCCCAGGCCCGGGTCGTCATCCATGTCAAAGCCGGCACGCCAGTCGGGCGTACGGCGGTCAAGATACGCTTCCAATAGACCCAGGCTTTCTGGATCACCGGCAAGCTCGGAATGCAGTTGCATCAGATCCGGTTCGTCGAGATTGTTGAGCTCTGCGCCCTCAAAGCTGCCGGCAAGCACGAGCCCGTTCATTTCACCGGTGTCAAGGTCGAGTTCCATCTCGAGTGCTGCAGACCGGACATAGGACTGGCCGCCAGGCTGTCGGGTCGCGCGTGCTGCGCGGCGGGCGCGGGTGAAAAGCGCAACAGAAAAAGCCAGCAATGGAATGCCAACACCACCACTCCCGATCAGCGTGAGAACTGCACCCAGCCCTGCGGCGGCAACGGGAAGACCATAGCGGAATGTATTGGCAAGAGCGGATGGCTTGACGCTGAGCACGCCCGCCAACAGGGCCAAGAGGATCAGCAACCCACCCAAAAACACTGCAATTGCACTCATGACCGTTTGGCCCCTCCATCCCCGGACGTTCCCGGCCCAAGCTGCTCCAGCAACAGACGTGCCGCCTTTCCTCCGGATTTCTCCAGCGCAAGACGGCCGCCGGTTGCGTAAGCCGCAACGGCACGCAGCAATGCCGCGAGCTCCGACGCAGCGTTCTGGTCGAACCGGACATAGGCGCCGCCGGTCACGCGGGCAATCTCGCGAAAGCCTGTCGCTGCCGCCGGATCATGGCCTTCATGGAACATGAAACACGGCACTTTTCGCAACGCCAACTCACCGGCGATGACGGCGAGCTTGTCGATGTCTTCTTCCATCGCATCGCCGATGTAGACCATCGCGCTGACCGGGGTCTTCTTGGCCTCGTCGGACACATGGCGCAGCACCCGCCCGATCTGGGTCTGGCCGCCGCGGCAGTCGATACGGGTCATCAGGTCCGCAAGCTGGCGTGTGTCCTCAACCCAGCGCGAAGCCCGGCATTCGCCAAGACCGCGGAAATAGACAAGCTGCACTGACAGGGCACCGGTCTTGCCGACCGCATCGAACATTTCCGCCTGCAGCTTGCAGGCGCTGTCCCAGGTTGGCTGACGGCTCATGGTGGCATCAAGCGCGAAGGCCAGGCGGCCCGAACCGGTGGTTGCCGGCACGACGGACTTGGCGGCGGAGAGAAAGGCTGCAATCTCGGAGTGCGATGACTTGCCCGCACTATCGGGAAGCGCAGTGGCGTTGCGCTTTGACAAGGCTTTGTCAAATCCGGTCTTGTCTTTGGCCATGGGGTCCGGGTCTCAACTCATCCGCTGCTGCATTCCACTTCAATGTGGCGCTTTATCCTGACAACGCAAGGGTGTGCGCCGCAAGTCGGTTTCACAGCAGACCAAGACCAGCCAGTTCGCGTTTGAGTTCGGGGGGCAGATCCTCGCCATCGGCGCCCGCAGCCCCCAGATCGGGTGGCGCGTCCTTCGGGTCGAGATAACGCCAGCCCTGGAACGGACGGCGCGGGGCCCAGGAGGTTTCGTGCAGGACCGGCTCCAGCACCAAATGACAGCGGGAGATGCCATCGTCATCGGTAAAGGGCCGGATTTCAAGCAGGCGCTGCCGGGCCTGGATATTGCCCTTGATGACCCAGTAGAGCGATCCGCCGTCGACCAGTTCCGCAGCGCGCTTCGGCACCATCCGAGTGGTGTGAAACTGCTCGGGCTTCTGCCCTGCCGCTGCCATCATGGCGAGACGGCGCTGCATCCAGTCGCGCTGATCCTCGACGCTTTCCGCGCCGACACATAGTTTGAGTAGGTTGAGTGCCATGTCATGATACATCGGGTGCCAACGGCGCCGGGTCAAGTCAGGCGCGGGTGAAACCCGGCACCGTCCACAGACAGACAAGTCAGGCGCGCCTTACGCCTCAATGCCAGTTCAGCATTCGACCACGTTAACCGCGAGACCGCCGGTCGAGGTCTCCTTGTAGCGCTCGTTCATGTCGAGGCCGGTCTGCCGCATGGTTTCGATACAGGCATCAAGCGGAACGAAGTGCTGTCCGTCGCCCTTCATTGCAAGCGACGCGGCGGTGACCGCCTTGACTGCGCCAAGCGCATTGCGTTCGATGCAGGGCACCTGAACCAGTCCTCCGACCGGATCGCAGGTCATGCCAAGATGATGCTCTAGCGCAATCTCAGCCGCGTTTTCGATCTGCTCCGGCGTGCCGCCCATCACTGCAGCCAGGCCCGCTGCCGACATTGCGGCAGCCGACCCCACCTCGCCCTGGCAACCGACCTCGGCGCCCGAAATCGAGGCGTTGTGCTTGATGATGCCGCCGACTGCGGCAGCGGTCAGCAGATAATCGCGAATGGCCTGCTGGTCGGCGCCATCGTGAAACTGCATCACGTAGCGAATGGTGGCGGGAATGACGCCCGCCGCACCGTTGGTCGGCGCGGTGACGACGCGGCCACCAGAGGCGTTTTCCTCATTGACCGCCATGGCATAGACGCTGAGCCAGTCGTTGGCGAGCAGCGGGTTGCGCCGGTTCTGCCGCCATTCGTCCTGAAGCTTGTCATGAAGAACGCGCGCACGGCGGCGCACCTTCAGGCCGCCCGGCATGATGCCCTCGCCTGACAAGCCGCGGTCGATGCAGCCGGTCATGGCGCTCCAGATCCGATCCAGCCCGGCATCGAGCTCATCGCGCGACATGTGGGTTTCCTCATTGGCGCGCTTCATCTGTGCGATCGTCAAGCCGGACCGCGCCGCCATCTCGAGCATTTGTTTGGCATTGCGGAACGGATGCGGCACGGTCTTGTCGACCGCAGCCCTGGTCTTGTTCTTCATGGCCTCCAATTCGGTATCGGAGACCACAAAGCCGCCGCCGACCGAATAATAGATCCGGCGAAGCAGCATCTTTCCATCCTGATCGAAGGCGGAGAATGCCATGCCATTGGCATGGCCGGGCAGGGCCTGCTGCTTGTCGAACACCAGATCCGTTTTCGGATCGAAATCATAGACCGGGTGCCCGGGGGGCCTGATTTTGCGGCTTTGTTCAACGTCCGCAATAATCGCATCCATCCGGTCCGGATCAATGGTGTCGGGCAACTCACCGGTGAGGCCAAGCACCACTGCCCTGCCCGTCCCGTGGCCGACACCGGTAAACGCCAAAGAGCCGTGCAGGCTCACCTTGATCCGTTCTATTCTGGCACCAACAGGACGCGGCCACTCCGGGCCGGCAACCTCGTCGAGAAAGCGCACGGCGGCGGACATCGGTCCCATGGTGTGGGAACTCGACGGGCCGACACCGATCTTGAAGACATCAAAGACTGAAAGAAACATGGTTTGCGGCAGCTCCGGTAAGTACGAACAGCTTACATGCGGGGCCCGTGCTCATCCGTCAATCCACCGACTTCGGATGGCGCTGCAGCGACACTGATGACCGGTTTTGCTCAGAACTGAAATGCGGACAAAGAAAAGCAGCGCCGACCGGGTGGTCAGGCGCTGCCTTTATCAGATCATACGTTCGCTCAGATGCCGCCGAAAAGGTAGGCCAGCGCGAGAATTCCCGAAAAACCAATCACTGCGCGGGCTGTAATGCCCCAACAGGATTTCTGTGCGGTCTCTTCCATGATCACTCCGGTGATAAATCTGTAACTCAGGCCGCGTCGTCCGTCTGGACACGCTCAGCGCAGGACCGGGTGTTTAACGTTGTGGTAATCTTTTCGCAACTGCAAAAAAGGCATTTCTGTGACTGCTTTTTCATATCAGCCCCCATGATTGTGCATGGCTGAATGTAAAATCAACACGTTACCCAAACTACCGCGAATCCGTACACCCGCATTCCCCCACACTTTGGCCATCGACATGAAGATTTGATTAAAATGCAAAGCACTCACGAAGGCTTTGCCTCTGCCCTCGCTTCATGGCAAAAACGGACCATGACAAATTATGATTTTCTCGCCATCAGCTGGTTCGCGCTGTCCTGGTTCATCTTTTCGCTGGCGTCGAACAATCACCTGCCGATCAAGCGCGTCAGCCTGACGACCGCGATGAACCAGCACCGCAAGCGCTGGATGCAGGTGGCGGCGCGGCGTGACCTGCGCATGATCGACACTGCCATCATGGCGGGGCTTCAGAACGGCACCGCATTCTTTGCCTCGACAACGATTTTTGCCATCGGTGGCTGTTTTGCGCTGCTGGGCGCCACAGAACGGGTGCTGGCGATTGCCGATGACCTGCCGATTCCTCTGGTGGCCGACGCGGCGGCTTTCGAAATCAAGGTGTTCGGGCTGATTGGCATCTTTGCATACGCGTTTTTCAAGTTCGGATGGTCCTACCGTCTGTTCAACTATTCCTCGATCCTGTTCGGCGCGATTCCGATGAAGGGTGACCTGCCGGACGACCAGTTAGAGCTGGAAGCCGCGGCCAATCGCGCGGCATCGCTCAATGTGCTGGCAGGACGGCACTTCAATGCCGGGCTGAGGGCGATTTTTCTGTCGATCGGCTATCTGGGCTGGTTTGCCGGACCATTTGTGCTTATGGGTTCGACGACGCTCGTCATTCTGGTGCTGCTTCGCAGGCAGTTCTTTTCCAATGCCCGCGATGCCATCCTCAAGGACACCATACTGAGTTGACCCAGCACAAAGCCTTTTCGCCCGAAACGTTGCGTCGTGCCATTCTCGACCTGCTTGAAAAGCAGCCCTCGGGCAAGAGCATTTCACCGACCGAAGCCGCTCGTTCCCTGACCGGTCCGGATGAACGCCAGTGGAGCCGGCTGATGAAGCCGTTGCGCGCGGTCGCCATCGAAATGGCGCAGAACGGCGAGATCGTCATCCTGCGCAAGAACAAGCCTGCGGATCCGACCGCCTTCCGCGGTGTCTACCGACTGGCGCTGCCTGACATCGGCAAGGAAGCGGATCGCGGCACAGAATGAGCGCCACTGCCCAGACATTGCGCGAGCCGACCCGGCTCGACCTGAGCCTCATGATCATGACCTCGCTGATGCTGGCGTCGGGGTTCATTGCGGTGCGCTTTGCGGTGCCGGAGACCGGTCCGGTCTGGCTTGCGGCGATTCGCGTCGGCATCGGCTTTCTGGTGTTGCTGCCCTACGCCATCTGGCGTGGCGTGGTGTGGCCTTCAGGTCGTTCGCAGTGGATGCTGATCATCGGCATGGCGTTATTGAATGTTGTCATTCCGTTCATCCTGATCGCCTGGGCAGGCAAAACCGTTGAGGCCAGCGTGCTCTCGTTGCTGATGGGCACCGGACCGTTTCTGGCGCTCATCGGAAGCCATCTGATGACTGATGACGACCGGCTGACGCCGCGCAAGCTGGTGTCGGTGCTGCTGGGCTTTGCAGGCATCATGGTTCTGGTGGGACCGAGCGTGTTCAGCGGACTTGCCGGAAGTTCCTTCATGGGTCAGCTCGCAGCCCTGGGTGCTTCGGTCTGCTATGTCTCGGCAGGGTTGCTGATCAGGCGCATTGCCATGCCCCCTGTGAGGCTCGCCAGTCTTGCCCTGGCGATTGGCACAGCTGCACTAATTCCATTGGCGCTTATATTCGAGGGGCTTCCGTCCGGACTGTATTCCGCACCCGTATTTGGCGCTCTGATTTATCTTGGCCTGTTCCCCACCGGGATCGCTTACATTCTTCGTTTCTCACTTATTCGAGCCATCGGTTACACACGATTTTCGCTGTCGATCAATCTGGTTCCGGTTTTCGGTGTTGCGCTGGGGGTTCTCATTCTGGATGAGCCGCTGTCGATCAATCTGATCGCTGCACTGGCGCTGGTTCTGGCGGGTCTCTATGTCAGTTCCAGCGGCAAGAAAGCCTGACAGGCTTCGCGTCACAGCCCATTTTCAAATAGATCGATTTGCGCGCAACATGCTCTAGAATACGATTCGGCGGCTTTGCCGATGGGCCTCATGGAGCGAAAAGTTTGAGTGATACTGTCGGCCACGTGCCATCACCTTCCAAATCGGCAGGGCGGATTGACCTCCTCGATCTGGCGAGAGGATTGGCGCTCTTCGCCATGGCGAGCTACCATTTTTGCTGGGATCTCGAACTTTTTGGCTATCTTGCCCCCGGGACAAGTACACAGGGGCTGCTCAAGGCCTATGCCCGTTCGATTGCCGGCAGCTTTCTGTTTCTGGCCGGAGTCAGCCTGTTTCTGGCACATGGCCGGCAATTCAGACTGACTGCATTTCTCAGACGTCTGGCGGTTGTTGCGGGTGCTGCCGGGCTGATCAGCCTGGCAACCTTTCTTGCCATGCCCGAGACGTTTATCCACTTCGGCATCCTGCACGCGATTGCCGCATCAAGCGTGATCGGCCTTGCGTTTTTACGCCTGCCAGCACTGGTGACCATCGGGCTCGGCGTGGTGTGCCTCGGTCTGCCTGCTCTTTACCGCGCCGATGTGTTCAACCCGGTCTGGCTGTCGTGGACCGGGTTGTTCACTGTGCCACCGCGATCAAATGATTTCGTTCCGCTGCTGCCATGGTTCGGCCCGTTTCTGATCGGGATGGGCCTGACCCGGTATGCGGTTTTGCGCGGCTGGACCGAACGCCTGGCAGGGCTCCGGCCCGGCACCAGCAGGTTCGCCCGTACGACACGGTTTTGCGGGCGCCACAGTCTGGCCTTTTATCTGTTGCACCAACCGGTGCTGCTGTCGCTGGTCTGGGTCTTTGCACAGATCAATCCGGCGCCGCCTGTGGATCCCCTGCCCGGTTTCCTCTCGGAGTGCCAAATCAGTTGCGAAGCCGACAACAGTGAAGCATTCTGCAGACAATTCTGCAGCTGTGTCAGCGACGAGTTGATGTCACAGGGCCTTTTCGAACCATTTGTTACCGGGGAGATCACCCAGGAATCGGATGCCCGCATTCCCACCATTGCCAACCAGTGTACTACCAGATTTCGATAGTTCGAGTTTATTTGATGAATGAATTTTCAGCCGACCCCACCTCAATCGGGAAACATTATCATGAACATTTACAGGGAAAGACCTAACTTCATTCCATGGCCACCCTTGCTGCTGGTCGCATTGACGCTGATTGCCATCCTGTTCGGCAGGATCTTCCCGTTGCCCCTGGAATTCGGAGGCGCACGGTTTCTCGGCATCGTTTTGATCATAGTTGCCCTTGGTATTGACCTTTGGGCGATGCGGACGCTGCACGAAGCGCATACGACAGTTCTGCCCAATCGCGGATCAGACCATCTTGTCGCCCACGGACCGTTCGGCTTCAGCCGCAACCCAATCTATGTCGCCAACATGGTGCTGCTGATCGGCATGGGTTGTTTTTCGACAAACGCATGGTTCCTGCTGCTGGCGCCAATCGATGGCGTGATGACGCATTTTCTCGCCATAAAGCGGGAAGAGAACCATCTTCTTGCCAAATTCGGCTACCAGTTCGAAGCCTATTGCCGCAAGGTCAGGCGCTGGATCTGAGTGGAGGCGGTCCACCTGGAAAGTGCTGGTGAGACTAAGTGTTGACCCCGATTTCGGCCAGCCGTGTCAGGCAGGATTCCTCGATGTGGTCGAGTTCGACCAGCGTTTCTTCGATGTCCCTGCGCTTCTGCCGCAAGTCCTCGCGCTTTTCCTCGACCTTGCGCATCAAGAGCCGCAATTGGCCCGCCTCTCCAGGCGGATCCTTGTAAACCTGGATGATTTCCCGGATTTCGGCTATGGTAAAGCCGATACGGCGGCCGCGCAGAATTTCCTGGATCAGCCGCCGGTCAGTCGACCGGAACAAGCGGGTGCGACCGCGGCGTTCGGGATGGATCAGCCCTTCGTCCTCGTAGAAACGCAAGGTCCGCGTCGAAATCCCGAACTCGCGGGTCAACTCGGTGATGGTATAGTACTTGTCCAAAATGGATTGATCCCGAAAACTCATGACGACTTACCTTTACGTATAAGTCAAAATTGACGTCATGACCACCGCACTGCAGTGACAATTCAGGCCAGAGACAACCACCATCCTGCCAGGCCGAGAAAGGCGAAGAAGCCAACCACATCGGTGACCGTGGTGACAAACACCGCCGAGGCTATGGCCGGATCGGCGCCGACCTTGTCCAACAGCAGCGGCAACAGGATACCTGCAAGAGCCGCTGCCAGCATATTGACGACCATTGCTGCAGCGATGATTCCGCCCAGACCGTTGCTCGAAAACCAGAACCCGGCAACCACGCCGATGATGATAGCAAACAGCACACCATTGATCAGCCCGACGGCTGCTTCACGCCGGATGATCCGGCCTGCGTTGTAGATGTCGAGGTCGCGGGTTGCGAGCGCACGCACGGTCACGGTCATTGTCTGGGTTCCGGCATTGCCGCCCATGGAGGCGACGATCGGCATCAGCACCGCCAGTGCCACCATCTGCTCGATGGTGGCATCAAAAAGACTGATCACGGCAGACGCCAGAATGGCGGTGCCGAGATTGATCAGCAACCAGCTGAAACGCGAGCGGACGGTTGAAAGGATGCTGTCGGAAAGTTCCTCGTCACCGACACCGCCGAGACGCTTGATGTCTTCTTCGGCTTCTTCGTGAATGACGTCGACCACATCATCAATGGTCAGGACACCCACAAGGCGCTCGTTCTCATCGACAACGGCGGCGGAGAGAAGGTCATACTGCTCGAAAAGCTGGGCTGCTTCCTCCTGGTCCATTTCGGCATCGATGCGATAACGGGTTTCGTCCATCACCTCCTCGATGCGAACCAGCCGTTTGGTACGCAGGATCTTGTCGAGCGCAACGGCGCCGACCAGCTTGAAGGTCGGGTCAATGACAAAGATCTGGCTGAAACTGTCCGGCAGATCCTCTTCGTCGCGCATGTAGTCGATGGTCTGGCCGACGGTCCAGAAGGGCGGCACCGCAACAAATTCGGTCTGCATGCGGCGGCCGGCGGTGTCTTCCGGATAATCGAGCGACCGGCGAAGCCTGACCCGCTCGGTGAAGGGCAGCGCTGCGAGGATCTCTTTCTGGTCTTCCTCGTCCAGATCTTCGAGAATGTAGACCGCGTCATCTGAATCGAGGTCGCCAAGGGCTTCGGCGATCTTCGCGTTGGGCAGTGCCTCGATGATATCGAGGCGGATCGCCTCGTCGACCTCGGTCAGGGAGGCAAAGTCGAAATCGTCGCCGAGCAAGGACACCAGGGCGTGGCGCTGCGGAGCGCTGATCGACTCCAGCAGGTCGCCCAGCTCGGATTCATGCAACCGGACGACATATTCGCGCAGAAACAGCACATCCCGGTCAGCAATCGCTGCACCAATCGCTGTCAGGTAGTCCTGCCGGATCGATCCGTCTTCACCATAAATATCATCATGGTCCATCGCTTCCAACGGGGCCGGAGTCGCAAGGATATCTTCGTCGCGGTCAGCGGGGTCGGTCATGGACAGGGCTCGCGGGCAGGTTCTGGTCGGCCGAGACCGGACAACAGGTTTCAGTGTGGGCGACAGCTGCACCATAGTCACATTGTGGTGGGCAACCAACTCGAATCGGAGCAACTCCGGACAGCAAATCCTGTCTAATTCAAGCACGACCTAAAGGACAGGTGAATTTAACTGTGGATACTCCGGCCAAGAAAGAGCTGGAAGAATTGCTACCATGGCCCCCACATGCAAATCTCGACTTGACCAATCACCACAACGGATTTGGCTGCGACCCCTACCGGGTTTCGGAAGGGTTTATCTATGGGATGGTGCCTCGGGGCAAGTAGTGGCGTCTCGAAACAGAATGCATCCGCGAGCTGCGAGCTTGTGGCAATTTGTTGCCTGAGAGGGCGAAACTGGACATTTCGATGCGAATCATGGATTTTTATGAAAATTGTATTTGTAAAAATGTATTTTTGACGCGTGATCTTAGTGTTTCCGACAACTCCTGTCAGGAAGATTTCACATGACAGCCTCGCAACGCCTTGCAAGCCTTAGGAAAATCCACGAATCCAAAGCAGCCGAAATTGTCCGGCTGGCCAAAGACGACAATACCCCTACCCGGCAAAAGCAACTGATCTACGGCTGCCTGAACAACATGTGCCGGATATCAGCCATTCTTTATGGTGAGATTTCAGCCGAACCGGCAAATTACGACCTTCTGGAGCAGGCTGCAGAACTGGACAACGAGCTGGTTCAACTGCGCGGTTTTGTCGGAAGCCAGATCTCGTTGCGGGTGCATACGGCGGCATAGCCCCTCCTGCTTGCCTTACCCTGTGGCGCAGATGCGATTTGCGAAGTCAGGCGATGTCGTTCAGCCCGGCAGTTCACCAACAAGCATCACCCGAAAATCGTTGACATTGGTACCTGTAGGGCCCGTGACGAACAGCTCATCGATCGCGTTGAATGCTGACCAGGCGTCGTTTCCGGCCAGACTGACGAGCGGATCGACGCCGCATGACCTCATCTCGCCTGCAGTTCCGGGCCCGGCAAATGCACCGGCATTTTCCTCGGAGCCATCAATTCCATCGGTATCGGCTGCAAGCGCAACAATGTTATCCACACCATCAATGGCGGACGCCAGAGACAATAAAAACTCGGTGTTACGCCCGCCTTTGCCTTTTGCGCGCAACGTGACGGTGGTTTCCCCGCCGGAGAGGATGACCACAGGTTTGTGAAAGGGTCGATCACGGGTCGCAACTTCGCGGGCAATCGCGGCATGCACCAGACCAACATCGCGCGCTTCGCCTTCAATCGCATCTGACAATATGGCAGCCTCAACTCCGGATTTTTGCGCCAATTCTGCAGCAGCTTCCAGCGACAATCGGGCAGACGCAATGACGTGAACTTCATTGCGGGCAAAAACCGGATCTTCCGGACGCGGCGGCAGGTCCTTCGCCTCTCCAAAATGCTCGCGTATCTTTTCGGGCAGCACGATATTATATCCAGCGATCATCGCACGGACATCGGCCATCGTCACCGCATCGGGCACGGTCGGTCCGGACGCGACCTGGCAGGGATCGTCTCCGGGCACGTCGGAAACAACCAGCGACACCACCTTGGCAGGCCAGGCCGCAGCCGCCAACCGACCGCCCTTGATGCGGCTTGCATGTTTCCTGATCGCATTCATCACCCCGATCGGCGCACCGGAGGCAAGCAGCACCTGGTTGAGCTCCTGCTCGTCAGCGAGTGTCAGACCTACCGGAGGTGCAGGCAGCAGCGCCGACCCTCCGCCGCAGATGAGGGCCACCACCAGGTCATCTTCTGTCAGCCCGGACACCGCGTCGAACAGAGCCCTGGAGGCAGAGAGGCCTGCTTCGTCAGGCACCGGATGGCTGGCTTCCAGCACCTTGATCGTCCTGCAAGGCGCGCTGTAGCCATAGCGGGTGACGACCGTGCCGGTCAGCTGACCTTCCCACAGGTCTTCGAAGGCTGCTGCGAGCTGGGCAGCGCCCTTGCCCGCACCAATGACCACGGTTCTGCCGACCGGCCTTTCAGGCAGCGCCTGGCACAGCGCCCGGCGCGGATCGGCGCGCTCGACGGCGGCGTGGAACAGACGTGTCAGGAACTCTTTCTTGCTGGGATCAATCACGCTTTGCTACCGCCCTTTGCCTGGTCAATTAGCGCGGCCCTGGATCAGTAGGGTTTGCCTGTCATCCCAGGCGTGGGATGCCGCACTGCAAACAGTATTTCTGACATCTTGCAACACGAAGTCAAACGATCCGGCTTGCCACCCCCGTGGAAACATCCGCGGTGCCCGGTCTATCTGAGAGCAAAACAGCACCGCGGCAGGCATTGGCAAAGGTTTTTTGCCGAAAACCGGCAGGCAGTGTATTGAAGGGATACAAACGATTTAAGAATACGCCTACAGTCCTGCGGGAGACCGCACGAAAGATAACGTGGAGCGGGACCGACCGGGCCGGAGGGACATCATAAAACTTGTCGACGGGCCACCCAGTGGCGCAACGGGCGGATGCCCGATGCAGACCCGTGAGCCCTGTCCCGGCGGAACTGAACTGAAATCTGAGGAGGAAGAGACCAATGAGAACGATCAAGGGCCCGGCGCTGTTTCTGGCACAATTCGCTGGTGACGAGGCGCCGTTCAATTCGTGGGAATCGATCACCAAATGGGCGGCTGACTGCGGCTACAAGGGCGTTCAGGTGCCAAGCTGGGACGGACGGCTGATCGATCTCGAGAAGGCAGCCGCGTCGAAGGACTACTGCGACGAGTTCAAGGGCGTGGCGCGTGAGAACGGCGTCGAGGTGACCGAGCTGTCGACCCATCTGCAGGGCCAGCTGGTGGCGGTGCATCCGGCCTATGACGAGGGCTTTGACGGCTTTGCGGCGCCTGAAGTGCGCGGCAATCCGAAAGCCCGGCAGGAATGGGCTGTCGAACAGGTGCGGATGGCGCTTTCGGCGTCGAAGAACATGGGCATTGGCGCGATGGCGAGCTTTTCCGGCGCGCTGGCCTGGCCCTATCTCTATCCCTGGCCGCAGCGGCCCGCTGGCCTGGTCGAGACCGCCTTTGACGAGCTGGCGAAACGC
>Ga0209344_10001822_pt1 | contig 25964 bp, 25 predicted proteins | sample Cruoilmetagenom6_FD_187293 | JGI IMG/M metagenome (GOLD analysis project Ga0209344, IMG submission 187293) | Oil polluted marine microbial communities from Coal Oil Point, Santa Barbara, California, USA - Santa Barbara Oil Seep Sample 6 (SPAdes)... | ecosystem: Environmental > Aquatic > Marine... | reverse complement strand
CCGCGTTCGCGTCGTTGAATGCGATTATCTCATCCAGGCTCTTGATTGGCGCACCAGTGCTTTCCAGGTACTTGTTCAGGTCTTCCTTGAACTCGTAATACAGGACGGCGCTACTCGCATCGCCCATTCCTTCGAGGTCAATCTCGACCGGATCCACAACTTCGGCTCCCAGGGATTCAAGCGTCGCAATCGTATCGGCCACGATCTGATCGACACGCACGTCTTTGCCAGCGCCTCTATGGCCACGAAAAACGCCAATTCGCGCACCTTTGAGGGACTCCACAGACAGACCTGACGTGAAATCGGGTAGCGGGTCCGGGAAAACATCGACTAGCGGATCGGCTGGGTCGGCACCCACCATCGCGTTCATCAAAATGGCTGCATCCATGACAGTACGCGCCATGGGCCCTGCTGTATCCTGGCTGTGGGCGATCGGAATGATGCCGCTCCGGCTGACCAGGCCCAGCGTAGGCTTGATCCCTACGATGCCATTCACACTCGATGGGCACACCACGGATCCGTTCGTCTCGGTGCCAACTGCTACGCTGGTCAGACTGGCCGCAACTGCGACAGCCGATCCGCTTGACGATCCACAGGGATTACGCAGTTCCCCGTACGGATTTCGTGTCTGACCACCGATACTGCTCCAGCCGCTCGACGAGCTTGTGGACCGGAAGTTCGCCCACTCACTGAGGTTCGCCTTGGCAAGAATGACGGCACCGGCTGCGCGCAATCTTTCGACGACAAACGCGTCTGCGGGAGCTATGTGCCCTGCGAGAGCCAGGGATCCCGCCGTTGTCTCCATCCGGTCAGCGGTATCGATGTTCGCCTTTAGAACAACAGGTATTCCGTGCATGGAACCCCGAGGCCCTTGCTGGCGCCGCTCCTCGTCGAGTGCGGCCGCTATCTCTACTGCGTCCGGGTTAATCTCAATAATCGAGTTCAGAGTCGGCCCGTAGCGATCGATAGCCTCAATCCGGTCCAGGTAATACTCGGTCAGCTCCTGCGAGCTCAGGTCGCCTTGCTCCATGAGGGATTGCAGGGTGTTGATGTCCGTCTCAAGGTAGTCGACAGCGTCATGTTCCGCGGTACAGCCAAGTAACAACGACAGCGTGCTTAGCGCAGCAAGCAAGCGTTTCATATTTATCACTCCCCAAAAAGTATGCGGGCGGAGCTATCGTAACTGAATATCCCGCCCCAGGTCTGGTACTGATTCTGTGCCAACGATCTTGATGTCTTGGAGATCCACTACGCTGACCGGTATCGGCGTCGAAAACTCGCAGACTGTCACAATCAGAATAGAGTGGATCGCGTTACGTCGGGTTGCATAATGAGAATGATTGAATGCGTATTCGGCATGGTGGGAGCATCTGTGTTCGCAGATAGTGTTCGACTGACGTTCGGGCTGACACAAGTACCGATCTTGCGCTAATGAAGACTATTTGTATCGTCGCTTGTGCGCCTCACCAGGAGGCGATTGTTAGCAAAATCAATCACGAAGTCACGCTGACTGAACAGTCCCGACCCTATCACCACAAACGGACTGTTTTCTCGACCTATTCTTGAAAACACGCCAAGGTCTCCAACAAGAAAGACCGCGTTTTGCCAGTGGACGGCACCGATGGAAATCTCATCCGCTACAAAGCGCGCGAGGACCGGGGTTTCCTCAAGCGAACCGGACATGCGCTCGCCGCTTTCAGGCCTGGCATCCTCGAGCTCAAGAGCGTGCGCCGCTGGCCAGTTCAACATGTTGAATCCAGCCCCCAGGTCGAACAATGCGGGAACCAGCCTTCCTCCTACGCTCACGTCGACAAGGTACACGGCCGCACTGTTCTCGCTGATCTTCATACGGCGCAAAGGAATCGACGCCCAGCCCCGGTAGACTCGTTCGCTAACAATGCTGGTTGAATACAATCGCAGCGCACGCTCACCAGCCTCGAAGCCGACCGCATAGCGTTGCAGGAAATCGATCCCCAGGATGCCGTCGAGATTTGCAGTCGCCGTTGTGTTGCCGGGCATAGAAGCCACGCGAGGGGTTATCCAGGAAGCCTCTCCCACTTGTAGATGGCTCACAGACAGGAGCGGGAATTCGCCCGCGGCCACCATACCGTGAATGAGAACGGAATTCTCCGGATCGGGTACCAACCCAAGTTCGTCGCGGAGCCCGTCGAATATCACCGAGATACTCGCGCCGGTGTCTATTGCGAAACGAAAGGGCCCCTCGTCCATGACGTGAACGTCGACGACAATTCGTCCACCGCCCACGATGCTGTACGGCACGACGGTTATCGCATTGTCAGAATCCAGGGTTGTGGCGCAACCGGCCAGAACCAGAAACGTCGCTGCTTCAATAATTCCCCGGCCAATTCTCATGCGTCAACACTACGCCATTTCAGACATCGCCAGTACGTTAAGCTACTCGCTTTCCAGTGCGTCGATTACGACACTCTCCAGCCGCGTCAGACCAGCGGACCTGCCGACTTCAAGGGCTTCATCAGTGTCCCCGGTCTCCTCAAATGCGGTCAAGGCGAACAAGGCGCCTACCCGGTTGGCGCTGCCACAATGCACGAGGACGGGTTCGTCATAGCCGTCAACCAGGCTCTTGAGCGCCTTCGCATTCTCGAACGTGATGCCACCACGGCCGATCGGGAGACTGACGTAGTCCATACCCAGCGATTCGACTACCGCGTGCTCGTTCAGTCCGCGATCCTCGCCTTCTGTACGAAGATCTATGACGGCGGCGTAGCCCTTCGCGGCAAACACCTTGAAACCCACCTCATCCGGTTGGCCGGAGGTAGTGACTCCGTCAACCGGCTGCACCTGGCCCAGTTTCACCACAGCATCAAGATCAACCTTGAGACTGCTGACGGCACCGAAATCCGCTTCATCAGCTGCGGCAAACGTGCCAGCAAAGGCCAGGTACAGAATAATGAGGAGTACGTGTTTCATGGTTGTCGACACTCTTTGGTCAGCTTAGTCGGCCAGCGTCATACGGCTGTTCACCTCGACGCCGCGGTCGGTGAGATGCACGTTGAACGCCATGCGCTCGTACATCTCGCCGGACGATACCATAGCGTCGCGGATAGCAGCACGCATCTCCAAAGGCACTTTCTGGCCCTCATCCGAACCGTCCCCTTCCATCGCCGCCTGGCCGATAAACTCGTAGTAGCGTTTGGCGTCGAATGCCACGCTCATGAACGGTTTATCCTTGGCAAGGTCCGCTCCCAGCATCGCTTCGACGTTTGCATCCGCATCGTCACCGAGGGAGACAGATAAGGCCCCACTCGACAATGCAGCGTAGGCCTGGTCGGCTATTTCGTGCAGATCCGGCAGTTCCAGCATCTTGGCTTTGCCGTCGGGAATCAGGTTCAGGGCAGCAATTTCCGGGCTGAACATCGATGCCATGGCCACGAGGGCTTCGGCGTTTTCAACCGCGAACAGGAAACTGGCGTCGATTGACGACGGCGGCGTCTGGGTCGCCACGTCCATGCCTTCCATGTTCGTTATGTTAGCGAGAAAGCCTCGGAAACCGTACACGACCGGCGGCACAGGCTGCGCCAGGGCAGCGCGACCTTTCACGGTACTGGCCTGCAGTTCCTCAAGCGCACCGCACTCAAAGGGCTCGGCCTCCATGGCATCCAGCCGCGCCTCGTAAAAGCTGCGCAGAGCCATCGGATCCAGGCTCATACCGAACGAAAACAACCCGCCCAGATCCGGCCCCAGGCCTGGCACAGCAGCCGGCAACATGGCGAGCCCCGCTGCGATATCGTCCCGGAGCTCTACCACCATGCCGGTCTCGACATAGCGGGTATTTACTGCCGTGTAGCCCATGACAACTCGCGGAGCGATACCTGCAAGGCTCATGAACTCAGCTTTGCACTGCTCCGAAATCTCGGACGGGTCGAACTCGGTAAGCGCGAGCAGTGCCCCGTTCTGTCCACTCGGATCGCCGACGAAAGAGGCAGCAATCCGCTCAACATCGATGAATCCCGAGAAATGATCCGTAAAACCATATTTCTTGTTGAGTGCGCGGAAGTCCTTACTCTTGGCCAGGCTATTGCGGGGTTTTGCGAGACCCAATGCACTGGCTAGGCGTTTATCATCGTAAGTGCCGGGCACGATCGTGATAACGGCGTCGTTCTCCAGCGTCGCGATAACAAGCCGCATTTTGTCGAGATCGACGTAGCGATACGCTTGCCCCTGCAAAGTGGCCGTCGGCAGTGTCTCGGTCGCTTTTCCTTCGATGCGCGCTACAGCCGCATCGAACTGCGCGGCATTCGACAGCGCAATTCGAAAGACCGGCAACAGGCCATCACCGTACGCCGCAAACAACGCGTCACGCCCAATGCCTGCGTCGCGAAGTCCTTGTACGCTCAATAGGCCCAGAAGTTCGTCCATGAAAGCCTGAAGCTGCTCCGCTTCCTCGGCGCCACCCTCTTCTTCGGACAGCTTTGCCATCTCCTCCGACATCTGGAATTTTATGATCCGCCTGTATGCCGACAGTGTCTTGTCTATGGCGGGCTCGAACTTATCCATGACTTCGTCAGGCATCGGCCGCGTGAACGCCATTACGTAAGGCGTGTCTTCGGGAATGTACTGCAGCAAGTCCTTGGCTTTGCGCGCGGCATCGGCATTGGCGGCGAACAACAGCGCGCAGGCGGCAGTGACGTAGGTGGCAATTCGGGCGAGGTGGTTCATAGGTGGTCCATCCTTCAAAAAGATCGATCGAAGTGTACGCAGCCAGCGCATTTTGTCAGTGCACTCTGTCACACACGGTGAACCCCGCAATACAAGCGATTGCGGGCTCATTTCCTTCTCGAAGACGAATTAAGTGGTGACGCCTGACGGTCTGGTTGGTTGCGGAAGCCGCATGCCGTCTTGAGTTCACCTTAACAAGGTACACTGCGTGGATGCAATTACTGGACATCACCGAAGCGGACCTTGATACCGTGCTGGCACTGAATGAAGCCTCTGTGCCGCACGTAAGTAGTATTGACCTCGACCAGATGCGTTGGTTCGCATCACATGCCTTTTATTTTCGAGTGGCGCGGGTTGAAGACAAGTTTGCCGGCTTCCTCATCGGACTGAGGCCGGGCATCGATTATTCCAGTGAGAACTATCGCTGGTTCTGTGCCAACTACGGCGATTTCGGTTACGTGGATCGCGTTGCTGTCGCCGCATCTGCACGCAGACTTGGCGTCGCGTCGCAGCTCTACGACGATTTTGCTGACGTCCTTCGCGGTCATGTCGAATGCATGACCTGCGAGGTCAATATCCGCCCACCCAATGATACGTCCATGCAATATCACGAGACACATGGCTTTGTGCAGGTAGCAAGCCAGGAAACAGACGGCGGTACGAAAGTGGTCGCAATGCTGGAGAAGAAGTTGTGAGTGTTTCAATACAAGAGCGGACCTATGATGTCGTCGTTTACGGGGCGACGGGCTTTACGGGGAAACTGGTAGCGGCCTACCTCGCGCGCCAGTACGGCATCGGCGACGATCTACGCTGGGCCATTGCCGGTCGCAGCGAAGCGAAACTTCGGTCGGTCAGGGCTTCTCTTGGCGATGGTGCCAGCGGCCTCGACCTGATCGTCGCAGACAGCACCGATAGCGCAGCTCTGGCTGCGATGGCCGGACAAACAAAAGTCGTGTTATCAACAGTCGGCCCTTACGCCCTGTACGGCTCTGACCTTGTCGCCGCTTGTGTCGAGACCGGCAGCGACTACTGCGATCTGACCGGTGAAGTGCAATGGATCAGGAAAATGATCGACCGACATCACGACCGGGCACAAGAAACAGGCGCGCGCATCGTGCATTGCTGCGGCTTCGATTCGATACCAATGGATATCGGCGTTTTTTTCCTGCAGCAAGCAGCGAAAGAGAGCTACGGCGACTACTGCAGGAGTATCGCCTTGTATGTGAAAGCAACAAAAGGCGCGGCCAGCGGCGGCACGTTGGCCAGCATGGTGAATATCATCGAAGAGACTCGCAAGGATCGCGAGATTGCGAAGATCCTGGTGCACCCGTATTCACTCAACCCCGAGGGAGAACGTGAAGGTCCCGATCGTCGCGACCAGCAGAAGGTCATCTACGACGCCGAAGCGAAATCGTGGACAGCACCCTTCGTGATGGCTGGCGTCAACACGAAGATCGTGAGGCGCAGCAACGCCCTCGCCGGATATCCCTACGGACGTGAATTCACCTATCGCGAGGCCGTCCTCACTGGCGACCGCGTCAGCGGTTGGCTTAAGGGCACCGCAATGACGTTGGGGCTGGGCCTGCTGATGCTCGGAGTCTCATTCGTGCCGACTCGTAAATTGCTGCAAAAATTCGTCCTCCCCAAACCCGGCGAGGGACCCTCGCCAGAGCTTCAGAAATCGGGTTTCTTCAACCTGATGCAGATAGGCAATTTGCCTGACGGTCGAACAATCCGCACCCGAATAACAGGCGACCAGGATCCAGGCTACGGTTCTACGAGCAAGATGCTCGCAGAATCCGCGGTGTGCCTTGCCAGGGACGACATCCAGGCAGGCGGCGGAGTTTGGACGCCCGCGTCCGCGATGGGCGCACCGCTCATCGCACGACTCCGGGACAATGCAGGGCTGACCTTCGACGTCGTGGACTAGTGCCCGGCATCACCTGAGTAGTGCAATTCGGGGGCGAATTTCTCCCCGGCAGTGACTCGGACAGCCAGCCTGTTGCGCGGCGATGCCACGGGACAGGTCGAGAAATCATTGAACGCGCACGGCGGGCTGTACGCCTGGTTGAAATCGAGTGTCGTCTCACCGCCATCGACGCCGGGATCGTCCAGGTAGATAAAACGCCCTGCGCCATAGGTTTCGCGGCCGCTGGTCTGGTCGCCAAATACGATGAAAAGGCGATTATTTGCTGACGACTGCACTTCAAGATCATAGGTCTGACCGTCAATCTCGAATTCGACTACGCCCGGAGACATCGGAAACTGCTGGAAGCCCTCGATAACGGTATCAACGGTTATGGCCCGCGGCTCGTCGTACTTCCTGAAGATTGATACGACGCGCAATGCGGGGTCGACGTCGTAGTACGGCAACGGACCGAACGTTGCGACGAACGGATGCTCGTAGTCCCTGACACGAATCGCGAGCTTTCCGCCCCGTTCTATTACACTCCAGGCCAGTGAGGCATGAGACACGAGGAAGCCTTTGCCGGTCACATCGGCAGGTATCACAATGTCACTGACCGGCTGCCCGTCGGCCAAAACCCCGACGCCGTCTTCAACCACGAGACGTACGACCCCCTTGTCTACCCGAAATTCGCCAATCCTGGCAGCCGCGGTTGCTGGCACAACAATATCGCTATCGGGGTCAGAGCCGATTGAGTAGGTGCCGGGCTCTAGCCAGTGGAGGCCGATTTGGTTCAGATAGCCAGTCGGCGCCAGGAGCCGGTCGAGCCGCCCTTTGCGCCAATCCATGATTTCCTGCTCATACTCCGCCGCATCCAGTTCCGCCCCGGCCGGTCCACAAGCCGCCAGCAGCACGGCCGCCACCATGATTCCTGTTTTTACGATTAGCCTGACCATATCTTTCCCATATCAATTCACAGACCGGGTCTCTATAATCCGCCGCCACTCAACCTTAGCGCAGCCCCAAATGTCTGATATTTCAAAACTTCGCAACATCGCGATTATCGCTCACGTCGACCATGGCAAGACCACGCTGGTCGACCAGATGTTGCAACAATCCGGGACCCTGGGTCCGCGCGCCGACGTGCCCAATCGTGTCATGGATTCCAACGAGCTCGAGCGTGAGCGCGGCATCACTATCCTGTCCAAGAACACGGCCGTCAACTGGCAGGACTACCGGATCAACATTGTCGACACCCCGGGACATGCTGACTTCGGTGGCGAAGTCGAGCGCGTGTTGTCCATGGTCGATAGTGTACTGCTTCTCGTGGACGCTGTTGAGGGGCCAATGCCACAGACTCGCTTCGTCACGCAAAAAGCCTTCGCACAGGGGCTCGTACCTATCGTGGTGATCAACAAGATCGACCGGGAAGGTGCTCGACCAGACTGGGTCATTGACCAGACCTTCGACCTGTTCGATCGCCTGGGTGCGACCGATGAGCAGCTCGACTTCCCGATCATCTATGCGTCAGCCCTTGAGGGCTACGCAGGGAACGAGTCGGACGTACACAGCGGTGATATGAATCCGCTGTTCGAGACCATCGTGAAACATGTGCCGCACCCCGAAGTGGATTCGGACGGACCTCTGCAGATGCAGGTTTCAAGCCTCGATTACGACACCTATGTTGGCCTGCTCGGTGTCGGTCGTATTCGTCGCGGCACGTTGAAGGCCAATTCGCCGGTCAGCGTTGTTGCTCCTGACGGCACGTCGCGGCGTGCCCGCGTGCTCGAACTGTTTGGTTTCCACGGGCTGGAACGCAAGCGCTCAGAGACTGCATCGGCGGGCGACATCGTCGTGTTCAGCGGTATCGACAACCTGGGAATCTCGGACACGTTGTGTGATCGTGATTTTGAGGAAGCGCTGCCTGCACTGACTATCGATGAGCCCACGGTCAACATGACTTTCCAGGTCAACAAATCTCCGTTCGCCGGCCAGGATGGCAAGTACCTGACCAGCCGGCAGATTCGTGAGCGCCTCGACCAGGAACTAAAACACAACGTCGCGCTGCGCGTCGACAACACGGGCGATCCGGACAAGTTTCGGGTTTCCGGTCGCGGTGAGCTACACCTGTCAGTACTTGTCGAGACAATGCGCCGGGAAGGATTTGAACTCGCTGTATCACGCCCCGAGGTCATCATGCACGACGTCGACGGCGCCGAGCACGAGCCCTGGGAGCAATTGACTGTCGATTTCGATGAGGAATTCCAGGGTGCGGTAATGACCCGCCTGGCAGACCGCAAAGGTGAACTTCAGAACATGCTGCCGGACGGCAAGGGCCGCATTCGTCTCGACTACAAGATCCCGACCCGCGGGCTAATCGGGTTTCGCACGGAGTACCTGACGGCAACGTCCGGGACCGGACTTATTTATCATGTCCTCGACAAGTACGCGCCGCGCGTTGCTGGTTCGATTGCGCAGCGCAACAACGGCACATTGGTGTCCATGGTCCAGGGCAAGGCGCTGGCCTATGCGCTCTTCAATCTGCAGGAGCGCGGCAAGCTGTTCATTGGCCATGGTGCCCCGGTATACGAAGGCATGATTATCGGTATCCACAAACGTGACAACGACCTCGTCGTGAATCCGACCAAGGCAAAGCAGCTGACCAACGTTCGTGCCGCCGGCACTGATGAGAACCTGATTCTCACGCCACCGCTAAACTACTCGCTCGAGCAGTCGCTGGAATTTCTCGACGATGACGAACTCCTCGAAGTAACTCCGCACAACCTCCGGCTGCGCAAGAAATTGCTGACCGAGGTGGATCGCAAACGGGAATCTCGCCAGAAAGCGTCGTGACCGACGCCGCCACACTGGCATTCGCCGACCTGCAGCCCGAGGATATTATTGCGACACTGAGCGATCTGGATTTCGACTGTGACGGGCGCTTCCTCGCGCTGAACAGCTACGAGAATCGGGTCTACCAGGTCGGCATAGAAGACGATAGACCGATCGTTGCCAAGTTCTATCGGCCCGCTCGCTGGAGCGACGCGGCCATTCTCGAAGAACATGCATTCGCGATCGCGTTGGAAGCACAGGAAATCCCTGTGGTGCCTCCGCTGGTCCATAAAGGCTCGACCCTGCACCACGCCGGGCATCATCGTGTCGCTGTCTACACGTGTCATGGTGGACGCGCGCCTGACCTCGACAACTACGAATTACAGACTCAGCTCGGCAGGCTTGTCGCCCGTATCCATCTTGAAGGCGAGGTTTCGAGGTTCGAGCATCGTCCCGGCATCGATATCGACACCTACGGTACGGACTCGGTGGAATACCTGCTCGAGAATGACTTCATACCCGACGACAATCGTCCTGCGTACGAAAGCATTATCGAACTCGTGCTTGACGGCGTTGAAGCCTGTTACGAACGTGCCAGCAACGTACGCGAGATTCGCCTGCACGGTGACTTTCATCCCGGCAATGTGTTGGTCAGGGAGGATCAGCTACATATCGTCGACCTCGACGACGCGCGGCACGGACCGGCGGTTCAGGACCTTTGGATGTTCCTGTCAGGCGATCGGGAAGAGCAGCAACCCCAGCTAAAAGCGCTGCTCGAAGGCTATACCGCATTTCGTACATTCGATCCACGCGAGCTTCACCTTATCGAGGCTCTGCGCAGCTTACGCATCATGCATTACGCGGCATGGCTCGCAAGACGATGGGAGGACCCGGCTTTCAAAGTGGCGTTTCCGTGGTTCGACAGCCGCCGTTACTGGGACGATCACGTGCTTGCCCTGCGCGAGCAGGTCGCCCTCATGCAGGAGCCGCCGCTGGAGTGGCTGGACTTTTAGTGCTAGCGCGACGGCAGGTGCTGTTTGCGGGGACCGGTCTCGAAGCGATCGATCCATCGCGAGAATGTGTCGCGACCCAAGGCTTCAAGTGAACCCACGGACGTGACGGCCCGCTGGCTGGCGAACTTGCCAGAAGATCAGCGCCAGGCGGCAAGGTAATGCCGTCCTCATGCCACTGAAAAACCTCCTGCGTTGTTGCGAATGTTGATAGGACCGGGTCACTGAGCCCAGCCTCTGTCATTTCGACGTTGTACCAGCCGATTTCCCGAACCTCGTTCCGGGACACAGCCCCACCAAGCGCCTTCGCCAACAGCTGTGCACCGAGGCAGATCCCGAGCACTGACATGTCACGATTGACGGCTTCCCTGATGATTTCGACTTCGGTAATCAGGTTCGGGTAGTTGTCAATCTGATCCGAGTTCATCGGTCCACCCAGGATAATCAGGGCCTCATAACCATCCAGCTTGGGCCGTGAATCGGGCTCGCGGCCAAAATTGACGTAACGAATCCTGAACCCGGACCCCTTGAGTAGTGGGTCCAGTGTGCCAAGCGGCTCGAACGGAACATGCTGGAAAACGAGAACTTTTGGACGAGCCATCGGAGAAGAACACCACTTATGATTTGCACTGGAACAACGGTACCACTAAAGTTGATCGGGCCTGAACGCAGCATTTCCGGGAACTTAAGTACGATGGAAACGCTCAGACTTAGGCAATAATTCAGGACTCGCGCGGACTTTATCCACTTGATCGACAAACTACGCTCTGTTTCGCTTGCCGGTCTGGCCGCCATCCTTATGGTCGGTTGCAGTTCAACCGTGACGATGGAAGCGCCGACCATTCCTGAACCACGTATCGATAAGATCCCGGTCGATGTCGCCGTCCGAATTCCTGCCGAGTTTGAACATTTTGTGCATGTCGAAGAGGTTCTTGGTAAAGATACCTGGACGATAGACCTGGGCCGCTCGAACGCTGCCTTTTTTACGCAGCTGTTCGGACATATGTTTGACAGCTTGATAGTCCTTGGCCCCGACGACGACCCGCGCGATTACCAGTTTGACGCCCTCATCGAACCTGCGATTGATGGTTTCGAATTCTCCACCCCCGGCCAGAGCCAGTCGCAAGCGTTTGCCGTCTGGATTCGATACCGAATGTCGGTATTCGACAGTGTTGGCAATCGTGCCTCCACCTGGACGGTAAATGCCTACGGCAAGAGCCAGAAGGAAGGCATGGGCGGTGGCGATTCACTCGAAAGGGCAGCCGTCCTTGCGATGCGGGACGCAGCGGCACTCATCATCATGCAAATGGACCGAACGACCAAGATCAGTCAGCTGGCCAACGGTCCACTGGACCCGGAATCAGTAGAATCGGACACCGTGTTCGCAGAGGCTGGAACGGACAGCGAAGAACCGGCCAGTGTCATCGGCATCTTTGCAATCGGGGGAATTGACGATGCTGCAGAGTAGATTCTTGCTCATATTTCTCGGGCTGAGCCTTGCCGGCTGTGTCACGTCTCGCGTCGAGGACGCGCGCGAGAAGGTCACGGGCCTCAAGGATGATCAGTCGGTTGTCATCATGACCAAGAGCTATCACCAGGGTAATGAGACCGAGGGTGATTATCTTGCATGCGTCGAGAGAGCGCTCGGTGGCGGCTCAAAGGGAATCAACGTCATCCCGCACCAGCAGTTCGTCGATACCCTGTTTCCGTGGTTTGAACCTCGAACCGCACCGGCAGATACCAAGGGACTCCCTGCGCTGATGGACCGCCCGGGCGTCGCGGATGCCATCACGAATATGGGAGTACGCTACGTCGTGTGGCTGGATGGCGATACCGAACGTGTCGCTGAGGGCGGTAGCCTGTCGTGCGCAGCAGGACCTGGCGGCGGCGGCTGTTTTGGCTTCGCCTGGTGGCAGAACGATGCGGATTACGAGGCCTCGGTCTGGGATCTGGAGGGAAATGATTCTGCCGGTACGGTTTCCGCCGATGTCAGCGGCACGTCGTTCCTGCCCGCACTCATCGTACCGATACCGTTGATTGCTCGCACCCAGACAAAAGCCTGTAAAGGCCTCGCGCAACAACTGCGGGCATTTATCGTTCAGTAGGGGCGCTCAGTAGGGCCGGCCGGCCCGGATCAATGCAGCTTTGTAGTACGGCGAATTCAGGGAGGCCACGGAGACATTTCGCCCTGACTGGGGCGCATGCACGAAGCGCTGCTCGCCGAGATACAGGCCAACGTGGGACATCTTCCCCTCTATACTGAAAAACAACAGGTCACCCGCTCGAAGCTCGCCGTCGCCAACTGGACTTGCGGCGGACCATAACTGGCCGGTGGTACGCGGGACCTGCACGCCGGCCTGTTTGTAGGAATACTGCACCAGTCCGCTGCAATCGAAGCCGCTCGGCGTGCTGCCACCGTACCGATACGGGGTACCAACCTGATCGAGGGCAATCGACGCCGCACGATGACCGGCAGTCGTCCGGGCAACGGGGGCGACCTGCTCCCCTGCTGACTGGCGCTTGGCTGGCGTGGGCGCAGATGGGTTCGAACCACACGCGGCCAACGCCAACACTGTGATTGCTAAGGAGAAAACCCGAATTATGTGGCCCGGCTGCGCTATCATCAGCGTCTCTTACGATCGACAACAACCTCCAGCATAGCCTTCGGCGCCTTAATCCGGAATGAACCGCTTCTCAGCTTTCGACAAATCCCCCAGTCGCTGGGCCCTGCTTGCCCTGCTGGCGTCGTTCGCGGCATGTGGTGTACCGACGTCAGAGTCGGCCGATCGCGCCAATAATCGCGAGTACAGCCTGCACTACACGCTTTCGCCGGATCCGACTACCTCGACGGTGCTGGTGTCCATGCGATTGCAGCAGCCAAAAAACCTCCTCCGAGAGGTTTCCTTTGCTGTAAGCGACAAAATCAGCAATGTGGGTGGTGATGGCGATCTGCGCATTCGGGACGACCGAGCCCACTGGTCACCGCCCTCCGATGGTGGCGTACTTAAGTGGCGCGTGCTGGTGCGCCAGCAGCGCGGCAATGACGCTTTCGATGCCTTGCTCGGTCCGCAATGGGGAATCTTTCGTGCCGAAGACGTCATACCACGTGCACGGACAAGGACGCTCAAAGGCTCGGAGTCGAGAACCACTCTTGCATTTGATTTGCCGGCCGGATGGTCCGCCATTTCGGAATACTCGGCACTGGAGCAACCGCTCGCCGTCGATCGCGCCGAGCGGCGCTTCGACGAACCCACCGGCTGGATTGCCATGGGCAAACTCGGCATCCGTCGTGAAACGATTGCCGGAACGCGCGTCGCCATCGCTGCGCCACAGGATCACGATGTGCGACGGATGGACATGTTGGCCCTGCTCAACTGGACGCTTCCCGAACTGAATGAGGTTCTGCCACACGCCCTCCCTCGCCTGACTATTGTCAGTGCAGGTGCGCCCATGTGGCGTGGCGGGCTGTCCGCCCCGGCTTCGTTCTTCCTGCATTCCGATCGGCCGATGATCAGTGAGAATGCCACGAGTTCATTGCTGCACGAACTTATGCACACAGCGCTTGGACTGCGGCCCCGAGACGGCAACGACTGGATTGTCGAAGGACTGGCCGAGTACTACAGCATCGAACTTTTACGCCGCGGCCACGCGATAACAGCAAGCCGCGCTGCGAAGGCGTTCACCAGCCAGGCGAGATGGGGAGAGCAAAGCACATCGCTGTGCGGTGGCGAATCGACAGCGGCGACTACGGCATTGGCCGTCACCCTCTTTCGAAATCTGGACCGCGAGTTAGTCGATAAGTCAGAGGGCAAGGCGGGTCTTGATGCCCTCCTTCCAGCGCTTGTGAACTCCGACGTAGATCTCGACACCCTGGTCGCCGCCGCCGAAGAATTGATCGGCGCGACACCAGACACACTTCACAGCGACAATCTGCCGGGCTGCCGTAGTATGGCGGCTGGTAATCAGGAGTAGTGAACCACAGCATGGATGGACGCCACGATCTCGAACTCGTTCTTCGATCACGCACCCCGATTGTTGTCATCGAATCGCAGGATGAGCAGCGCATGCTCGAGCTGCTGCAGTCGATCACGATCACGCGTACGAGCGATTCGTACTCACCGCTGTTTCGCTGGACTATCACCGATGGCCTGCAGCGCATTGATATTTCGCTCGAGCCACAGGCGATCAACGCAGAGCCAACAGATGTCCTGAAACACATTCGTGCGGTTGCGAAGCCCGGCATTTACGTACTACTCGATTTTCACCCGTTCCTTGAAGACCCGGTACATGTACGACTGCTCAAGGATATTTGTATTCGAGCTCCGGAGATAAACCGGCAGATTGTCCTGATCAGTCACACGGTCAAGATCCCGCAGGAACTCGAAAGCTTCTGCGCACGCTTCGACATGGCCCTACCGTCAGAACGCGACCGCTCAGTGATTGTGAAGAAGGCAGCAAAAGACTATTCGCGGGACAATCCCGGCGCACGCGTCCAGGTTGATCCCAAGGCGCATGAGCTCCTGATCCAGAATCTCGCGGGCCTGACGTGGGCCGATACCGAGAGACTCGCGCGCAATGCGATCTATCAGGACGGGGCCATCACCCACAGCGACCTGCCAGACGTCATGCAGGCAAAATACGAACTGCTCAATCGCGGTGGCGCCCTGCAGTTTGAATACGACACGGCGCAGTTCAAAGACGTAGGCGGTCTGTCCCGACTCAAGTCCTGGCTGCAGCAACGACGCCCTGCGTACCGTGGCGACGACAGCGCTGCGCATCTCGACGCACCGAAGGGCATCCTGCTCCTCGGCGTGCAAGGTTGCGGCAAGAGCCTGGCAGCAAAGGCAACCGCCGGTATCTTCGGCGTTCCACTGCTGCGACTCGACTTCGGTGCGATCTACGACAAGTACCACGGCGAGACAGAACGCAAACTCCGTGAGTCGTTGAAGACCGCCGACGTCATGTCGCCCTGCGTTCTCTGGATAGATGAAATCGAGAAAGGTATAGCCGGTCGTGGCGGCGAAACCGGAACCACGCAACGCGTTCTCGGATCATTCCTTACCTGGATGGCAGAGCGCCGCAGCAAGGTGTTCGTCGTTGCGACAGCTAATGACATCAGCACTCTGCCGCCGGAACTGGTTCGCAAGGGGCGCTTCGACGAAATCTTTTTCGTCGACCTGCCCAATGGCAGTGTCAGGACGTCGATACTCGCAATTCACCTGGCGAATCGCGACCAATCCCTGAAGTCCTTCGACTTGCAGAAACTGACCGCTGCGACCAAAGGATTTTCGGGCGCAGAAATCGAGCAGGCGATCGTGTCATCGCTGTACGCGGCACATGCCCAGAATGAGCCCCTCGCAACGAACCACATCCTCACGGAAGTTGAGCAAACTCGTCCACTATCGGTCGTCATGGCCGAGCGAATCGGGGCGATGCGTGAATGGGCTGCCGGCAGAACCGTACCCTGTGACTAGGGTTTTAACTTAAGTCATTGATTTTTAGTCGGCACCTGATTGAGTGCAGGACCGTGCGTGCTAGACTGCGCGGATGACTAATGAAAAAAAGAATATCAATGAGTTAGTCGGGGATGATGACGATCAGACGGCAGAACTGGAGGCGGTAACGTTTCGCAATAGTCATCCGTCGCACGGGCATGCCCTGCTGGAGTCCGAGGAACACACCAGCGATTTCGATGAATATCGCAGCCGTGATGCGCAGACGATAAGCAAACTGCAATATGAGATCGAACAATTGCGCGCCAAGTGGCTCGGACTGGAGACCGAAATTGCGGCGCGTGAAGAGCTTACCGACAAACTCAATTCCGACATTGCCACCGTGCGTGAGTCATTGTCGCGCAAGGAGAAACTACTCAAGACCCGCGATCGCAAGGTCAAGGCGCTCAAGGCCGAGATTCGCAGCCGTGACGAAAACCATCGCACCGTTACGACGGAGCTCAAGGATGAGATTGCAGCAACCCGCAAGGCTGTTCGCGAGATCCCCGAGCCGCCGTTGTCTTCGCACGCGCAGGACACTCTCGCGAACGACGAGAATCGCCTAGCACGCTCTGAAGCGTATGCAGACACGCTGCGACGCAAACTGCAGGACGTACTCGCTCTACAAAACGACTTACAAAGCGAACGCGATCGTGTATCCGGGGCCCTGGCAGAAACAGTCGAAAAGAATCGAAACCTCGAAGAAGCGCTGGCAAACGCGGCAGATGACAAACTGCAAGTCGACCAGGAACTGACGTCTATCGGAGAGAGGCATGCGGAGGAACTTCGCATGCTGCGCTTCGAACTCGGTGAGGCTCAGGAAACGGTCGCGCAGTCGGAAACACTCAGCAGTAAGCTCGCATCAGATCTCGTCGATTCACGCGGTTTCAATGAGGAATTTGAACGCATGCTGCGCGATAACGACGAAAAGTCGTGTCAGCGTATCGCTGAACTCGAAAAAGACCTGGCGAAGGTTTCTCGCGTCACGGACGATTTTGAAAGGAAGCTCGATGCCCGCAGCGACACCATCAATGTCCTGCTCTCGGAACTTGCGCGCAAGTCGGAACAGTTGGAATCTGTCAATGAAATCGGCGACGTCGTATCGGAGATCGATGTACGCATCTCGGAGCAATTCGACGAGGAAGAGGAGCCGGCCCCTGCGCAGAAGTCAACGGACCGGGTGACCCGTGTGCTGGTGGGCAAGGTAGGCAAACAGCTGCTGCGGTTCCCGTTGTTCAAGGATCGGCTGACGATCGGCCGGACAGCCGACAACGACATCCAGCTCAACGCTGTGTATATCAGTCGCCGGCACGCTGTCGTACAAGCCGACGGCGATGCCACCCGTGTCATTGATTGGGGCAGCAAGAATGGCGTTTATGTTAACTCGGCCCGGGTCACGGAGCATTTTCTGAAGAACGGCGATATCGTGACGATTGGCAATGCACACTTCCGTTACGAAGAGCGTCCCAAGCGCGACGCCTGAATTGTGAGCGTATTCACGCTCTTTTCTTTCCAATCGGTCTAAAGTCTCCTTCTACGAAAGGTAAACGAGACAGCACTATGCTCAGTACGACCGCAGGGAAGCCGGCCAAACTGACTGATACGCAACGGGCCACATACAAGACAGGCAATGTCGTTTCCAGAAAAATCTGGCTGCCTAAGTTCTTCTACGACGTATTGCCCTATTTCTACCTGGTTGCCGGATTCCTGGCATTCTTCGCAACGCTCTACATCAGCGAGTGGTTTTGGGTTCTACCCCACTACCTGCTTTTCTCGGCTGCGTGTATTCACCTTGGAGTGCTGATTTTTCGGCGCCGCCACCGCCGGGCCGACTCCGACGCTTGACCTGAACAGGTGGCTAGGCAACGATAGCGGCCCCATCCCAACCGGCCCCGAATCGTGAGCGAAACCGCAGGCAAGCAACCCAGGCCATTTGGCAAGTCATTAAAGAAAGAAGCTGCTCTATTCGCAGGCCTGCTGTTTTTCGGCCTGGTGATTCTGCCAATCGCAATCTGGTTCGTCGGCCAAGCCGTCTTCGGAACCTACGGCGGCATGGGTTATGGCGATTTTTTCGGCAGCTTAAGTGGCAGGATTCGCGATGGCGACCTGGTAGCGTGGTTTCTAGTCCTCTCACCATGGCTGGTGTGGCAAATCGCGCGATTGATGGCTTTCGGCTGGCGCTCCGCCGCCAAAATGTGACCTGTATCACAGTTTCGACATATCCTGCTACGCAGGGCCTGACGGGCTTCTAGAATATCGCTGACCCTTGGTGCATTCTGAAAGGGTACGCGATTGACATATTTCGATTTACCTTCCCGGTTACCTGGTCATGCTGGAGAAACTGAAAAACTGGTTCAATAAGCGCTTCTCTCAAGAAGATCCGGCGCCGTCGCCGGAGCTCCACATGACGGGCGCCCGCCCAGCCCCGCCGCGAGTCCGTCCCAAGCAGAAAGTGCCGCGCCGCAACCCCGAGTTCGTCGATGCAGACGAGAACCTGTCAGGCGAAATCGAGAGCAATGGCCCGGGCAAAAACGTGCTGATCCGCAACAAATTTCACCGGGAAGACACGGGAACCCACGAAACCCTCAAGATTCTCGATGATTCGCTTGTTGACTCGGGCGAGGAGACCGGTCTCGACCCCTACAATACCGGCGCCTTCGATCGCTCAAAGAACTGGGACCGCCGCTTCGGCAAATAGTAGTATTCGCGTGTGACTATGCGAATCTCTTTTGAACTCGACGACAACGACCTGAAGCATTTTCGCCTCATCATGAATGAGGCGCGCAAAGCTGCACGTCGTATGCCGCCCGAGGATATCGTCGCCGCCGCCGAGGACTTGCTGAACGAAGTACCGAAGTCCGAAGCGCCCGGTTTTATTGTCGAACGCCTTGAGCGTCTGCGTCTCATGATTCAGATGCTGTCGGATATCGAATGGCGTCTCCCGCACCAGGATGCCGCGCGTGTACTCAATGCCCTTGCGTATTTCGCCGAACCGGAGGACCTGATCCCTGATCACATTCCCGGTTTGGGGTTTCTCGACGATGCCATCATGATCGAGCTCGTCGTCCGGGAATTGAAGCACGAGATGGAGGCCTACCAGGACTTCTGTGACTACCGTGAACGGCTATCGCTCCGGGGTGACGGCAGCGCCGCCAGTCGTGAGGGCTGGCTTGATACCCGCCGCAAGGAACTCCAGGCAAGGATGCGCAGGCGCCGGGGCCGAGGTGGGCGATTGTTGCGCTAGGACGAACCGGCACAGGCCCTAAGGCCAGAAGTAGTAGCCCGTCGCAATTAAACCGCCCCACATGGCCCCCTGCGCCCAATAGCGCATAGCGTGGTTTTTTACGAGAGTGTAGAAACTTACGGCGGAGATCGCGGTCATACCGAGAAAGACGAACATGCTTCTTAGCGTTGGCTCGAACTCACTTTGCAGGCGTGGGTACTCGTCCCCCAGGACAAGGACGACGATGATGACAGCTGTCAGGCTGAAGGTGATCGCGAAACACGATCCGAGGATGATCAGCGTGACCGCAGACAATGGACGCATCAATTATTTTCCGAAGCGGTCAACATAAATCGCACAACATTGAAGAATATGACGAATGTGCCCTTGATCCATGGGCGCAGGACCACTAGCCTAGCCCACAAAAGGCTACGCTGAAACCTCTTTGGCACGATTGGAGATTGCTTTGACGAAACACGGATATCGCCGTATCAACTGGTTGGCAGGACTGGGACTCGCACTCGCGGCCTGGCCAGCATTGAGCAGCAATACGGCACTTGACCAGAAGAGCTTTCTCCATCCTGAGCAACGCCACGAGAAGATTGGTGAACTGATTACCCAGTTCGTCCAGCAGCAACACTACAACCATGTCGCTGTAGACGATGAGTTGTCGTCTCGCGTCCTCGACCTTTTCATCGAGTCGCTCGACGGCAACCGGATGTACCTGCTCAAGGGTGACATCGAGTATTTCGAGACCTACCGCCACGAGTTGGACGATCTCGTCAGGAGCAAGCCACTTGATCCCGTGTTCGAGATGTACCAGGTATACCAGACGCGAGTCCGCGAGCGCCTGACCTTTGCCCTCGAGCAGCTCGATGCCGAACCCGACTTCACGAAAGACGAAATCTACCAGTTTGATCGTTCGGAAGAACCGTGGGTTGAGACCTCGTCCGAGCTTGATGATATCTGGCGCCAGCGCGTAAAGAATGACGCGTTGAACCTCGCGCTGGAAGACGAGTCTTGGGAGAAGATCCAGGAAGTCCTCGGAAAACGATACCGTGGGTACCTGAAGCGACTAAACCAGCTGAACAATGACGATGTGTTCGAGCGCTTTATGAACACGTTCGCGCACACACTCGACCCGCATTCCAGCTATTTGTCGCCTCGCAATTCCGAGGAATACCGTATTCAGATGAGCCTGTCGTACTTTGGCATCGGCGCGTCGCTGCAGACTGACGAGGATTTCGTCAAGATTGCCGGCATTATTCCGGGTGGCCCGGCAGCAATGGATGGCTCGCTGAAGCCTGAAGACCGCATCACTGGAGTCGGACAAGGCGCCGACAGTGAGGTTGTCGACGTCATTGGCTGGCGGCTGGACGATGTGGTGGACCTGATCCGCGGACCCGCCAAGTCGGTGGTCAAGCTTGAGATCATTCCGGCCAATGCGTTGCCGGGTAGTCCCAAGAAATTCATCGATCTTACTCGTGGGCAGGTCAAGCTCGAGGAACAAGCCGCCAAGAGCGAGATCGTAAGGATTGAGCGCGAAGGACGTGAGTGGTCCGTCGGCGTTATAGATGTCCCCAGTTTCTACCGCGACTATCGCGCGTTGAGTAGTGGCGACAAGGACTACAAGAGTACGACGCGGGATGTACGACGCCTGATCACGGAACTCGAGGAAGAAGGCATCGATGGCCTTGTCATCGATCTGCGCGGTAACGGTGGCGGTCACCTGACCGAGGCGACCGCCCTGTCGGGGCTGTTCATCGATAACGGCCCAGTGGTGCAGTTGCGTAACGCGAATGGGCGGATCAGCCGCCTTGACGATCCTGATCCCGTACCGCGGGTGGCATACAGCGGTCCGATGGCCGTGCTGGTCGACCGTTACAGTGCATCGGCATCCGAGATTTTCTCGGCCGCCATCCAGGACTATGCGCGTGGCGTCATTGTTGGCCAGCAGACGTTCGGTAAGGGCACCGTCCAGAATCTCTATTCGCTTGACCAGTACATTCGAAGCGAGGACGACAACGGCTTCGGGCAGCTCACTCTGACCATCGGCAAGTACTATCGGGTCACGGGCGAAAGCACGCAGCATCGCGGCGTCGATCCCGATATTTCGCTGCCGTCGCACATCAATGCCGAGTTGATCGGCGAAAGCGTTCGCGACAGCGCCCTCCCCTGGGACACGGTACAGACGACGCGCTTCCGGGCGGGCAAACCGCTGCAGGGCATGATCGACTCGTTGACGGTGTCGCACGCAGAACGCTCCAAGGACGACCCGAACTTCCAGTTTCAATTGGAGACCATCCGGGTAGCCGAAGAGATCCGGGCCCAGAAAACGCTGTCCCTGAACATGGAGGCCCGGCGCATAGAACACGAGCAGGACATGCAACGCCGTGTTGACCTTGAGAATGAGCGTCGAGCGGCGCTCGAGCTTGAGCCGATCGAGAGTCTCGATGATATTGAGGACGGGGATTTCCCGGACATCCAGCTGGACCAGGCCGCGAGCATCGTCACCGACCTTGCCACCATGCGAGAAGTCGCCTCGGAAACGCCCCGGACAGCCCGGGTACAGCGCTGATCCACACGCTTGACCCGAAAAGTCGAGGTGTTATACTCGACTATAACACCTACCCGGCTTGGTGAGACGAACACAAGCGGGCAAGCACTGTTCAGGGGTAAGCCATGGCACGACGGCAGAGACAGTCAAAGCAAAGCAATATTGCGGCAACCGCCGCGATTTTTGTGCTGGCTGGCTGGTTTGCTACCCCTGCCCTCGCGACACCCGACCGGGATACGATCTGCGATAAGAACCGTGTGGCAACCCTTGATATTCAGACCAGGACCGTGTCAACAACGATCGAGGCCGTCGCAGATAACCACCTGCTAAAACCGCGTGTTGAGGCAACGGCTCGCAAAGTCTTCACCGACAACGCCAGCGAAACCGATACAGATGAAGCGCTTGAAATTGATGCTGAGGATGCTGAGGCGGATGCGCCGCGGCTGCGACCGATTTCTGACAACGACGTGGTTCCGTTCAAGCGCCAGATGTACCGCAAAGATATCTAGGGCCGGCTCAATCGACGCCTAGCGGCTCAATACCTTGGCAACACCGAAGTAATTCTCTCCGAGAAGGCTCGCATCGGACCGTTGCACAACATCATTCGAATCAATGTCGTAAACAGTCGCGACTGTACCTGGCACGGGCACGGCATCATCATCGTTTCGAAAACTCGCATGCTTTGCAATCATCTTGGCCCGTTTTTTCAGGAGCTCTGCAGAATCGCCCGCCTGCTCTACCTCTTCCCTGCGGCTGTTCAGCCGCTCCAGCAGTTCATCGCACTCATACTTGGTGCCGTAGTTGACAGCCCCCACGCTCTTTTCGTTGGACTCCTTCGCCAGTTCGACCAGGTTGTCCGCGACGTAGTCGAGGTAGATTTGCTGGGCAAATGCCAGGATCATGAAGTTTATGGAACGCTTCGCGGCGATATCGAGTCCCCGGTGAGCCGGAGGATCGAGCTTCTCGATCCCGTCGAGTTCTTTTAGCAACTCCTGCTCTTTCTGCTGTGCCTCAGCAATCGAAGATTCGAGTTTCCCCACCTGTGCAGCTTGTGAACGGCCGCGCAGTATTCTTGTGAAGCCACCCATCGTCAGCAGCTTGTGCCGTTCCGACTGCAGCTGGTCCTCAAGCGTCTGCAAATTCATTCGCTGCTCCCCGATCCTGGCCTGGACCTTCTCAGCGGACTGCTTCCGTTTCTCATTCCAGGACACCAGCACCTTGCTGTGAACCCGCTGCTCTCGCTGCTGTTTCAACTGCTCGGCAAACCGCTCGATTTTCGATTCGCAATGCACGGCCAGGCGACGCATCTGGAAGAAAACGACAACGTTATGCACCCACTCGGGGTCCAGTAGAAGCGCCTCAAGATGATTCAGCTTCTGTTGCACCCGCTCAGTCGCGCCACGGTGTGTCTTGATGCGGTCCTGAAGCTCGTACTTCTCGTTACGGAGCGCTGCAAATTCTTTCTTTAGCTCCGAACGATTACGGAACAGGTCTACGAGCTTGTCGTTGTCCTGCGGCGGCTGTTCCGGTTCATTCCTGAAGATCGTCGTGATACTTCCCACGGCCTGTCTCTTTACATAATTCGCTGGAGTTACACCACAAAAGGGTGCGCCATTGGACGTAATGATCTCAGGCCTGCTACCGGGAAACTCTGACTGAATCGACAGTTTTAACGTTCGAGAACGAGATGCCCCTGCTCGGACAGGTAGTCCAGCCACTTGTTGAGGACAATGTTCCGGCGCCAGCGGCGATCAAGTTCCCTGCGATGCTCGTTAACGAGCTGGCGCAACCTTGCGTGGCGCTGCCTGGTGCCGATGGCCATCACTTCGGCAAGCCGTCCGTCGAGGTACGCACGCACGGTCAAGTCAGGATCGATCAGTAGCCCGTCATCGGTTTCGAAATGGTAGGTAAGCGACAGCGTCACCGTGTAGCGACAGCGTTCCAGGATCTCTACATGCAGGTCGCAGTCGCCCGCCACTCGGGAACGAAAACAGCCATCCAGGCGATCGACCTCGGGAATCAGCCGCAGGAGGCGCAGGTAGTTGCTCTCGTACAAGGCCATCAGTCCGACAAAACTGCGAGGCTTTGCAACGGTTTCCGGAACGAGGTGTGAATCGAGCAACATGCAGCCAATATAGCAGCACGCGACAGGCAATATCAGGGTCGAACTCTGCGCTCTACACCGGTACTATCGAGAATCCTGCTTGATATCTCCTCAATCGAGAAACGCGTCGTGTCTACGTGTGGAATGCCGTAGCGACGGAAGATCTTCTCCGCCTCCCGCAATTCAAAACGAACCTGCTGCGCCGTCGAATAATTGCCGAGCGGACGCCGTTCCTTACGTATCTCACGCAACCTGTCGGGCGCAATGGTCAGACCGAACAGCTTATGCTTCTGCTGCATAAGAAAGTCCGGTAGCGTGCCATTTTCCAGTTCATCGTCGGTCAACGGGTAGTTGGCCGCATACACGCCATACTGGAGTGCCAGGTACAGGCAGGTCGGTGTTTTGCCTGATCGGGACACGCCGACGAGAATGACGTCAGCCACGTCGTAGTTACGACTGATACCGCCGTCATCGTTCGCTAGCGCAAAGTTGGTGGCCTCGATACGTTTCATATACGCATCGATGTCGCTCATGCCGTGCGCCCTTCCCGGCTGATACTCCGGCACCTCGTCAAACTCGTCAGCCAGCTTTTGGAGAAACGCATCGAAAATATCGAGGTGCAGCCCCGCCGATTCCTTGATGATCTCGCGCAAATCGGGCTGCACCATCGTCGAAAAGACGATGGGGCTCAGGGGCCCCTTTGCGGCGGCCGCATCAATCGTCCGAACAGCTTCATTAGCCTTGTCTTCAGAATCGATAAATGGCAAAGTCGTCTGGCGAAAATTCTGGCCGGCAAACTGCGTAATCAGGCTATGACCCAGGGTCTCGGCTGTGACCCCGGTTTGATCGGAAACGAAAAATACGACGCGCTCATCCATCGGTAGGATTGTCCATTTCCTGTCGAGGAACACAAGGGAGTAGGACTTGGAGCAATATGTCATCAAGCTCGAAGAGCTTGGCATGGACGACGTTGAGATCGTTGGCGGAAAAAACGCCTCCCTCGGCGAAATGATCAGCAACCTTTCCAACCTGGGCGTCACGGTCCCGGGAGGATTCGCAACTACAGCCGCTGCCTACCGCAAGTTCCTGGGTGCAGACGGGCTCGACAAACGTATTCACAGTTTGCTCGACGACCTTGATGTCGATGATATCGATGCCCTGACGAGCGCCGGAGCCGACATTCGCGGCTGGATACTCGAAACACCGCTTCCGGACGACCTGATGCGCGACGTGCAGGCCGCCTGGATCGAGATGAGTGCCGGACAGGATATAGCCGTTGCCGTGCGCTCCTCCGCGACCGCCGAGGACCTTCCCGATGCCTCGTTCGCGGGACAGCAGGAGACATTTCTCAACGTTCGTGGTGTGGACAACATGGTCGAAGCCATGCACCAGGTCTTCGCATCCTTATTCAATGACCGTGCTATCGCGTATCGGGTTCACCACGGCTTCGACCACGCGGACGTGGCCCTTTCTGCGGGCATCCAGACCATGGTTCGCAGCGACATTGGCTCATCGGGCGTCATATTCACGCTGGATACCGAGACAGGATTTCGCGACGCAGTCTTCATCACCTCCTCCTGGGGTCTCGGAGAGACCGTCGTACAGGGCGCGGTGAATCCCGATGAGTTTTATGTCTACAAGCCGGCACTTGCCAAGGGAAACCGACCGATTCTGCGCAAGAACCTCGGCAGCAAGGCCATCAAGATGGTCTACAGTGACTGTCAGGAGCCCGGCAAGACCGTGGACACAGTCGATGTGGACGACAGCGACTGTCTCGCATTCTCCATTTCGGATGATGATGTAACGGAACTCGCAAGAATGGCTGTCACCATCGAGAACCACTACGGTCGACCGATGGACATCGAGTGGGGCAAGGATGGCAATGACGGCAAGTTGTACATCCTCCAGGCGCGGCCCGAGACGGTGCAAAGCCGCAGCGGCAAAACCATTCAGCGTTTCATACTCAAGGACAAGGGCGACGTCATCATCACCGGCCGCAGCATCGGTCACAAGATTGGCGCCGGCAAAGCGAAGGTCATTCGCTCTGTCTCCGAAATGAACCGTGTCCACGCGGGCGATGTCCTCGTCTCCGACATGACCGACCCCGACTGGGAGCCGGTCATGAAGCGCGCGTCGGCGATC
>Ga0209344_10001821_pt1 | contig 26007 bp, 27 predicted proteins | sample Cruoilmetagenom6_FD_187293 | JGI IMG/M metagenome (GOLD analysis project Ga0209344, IMG submission 187293) | Oil polluted marine microbial communities from Coal Oil Point, Santa Barbara, California, USA - Santa Barbara Oil Seep Sample 6 (SPAdes)... | ecosystem: Environmental > Aquatic > Marine... | reverse complement strand
GCCTACTACTTGTGGAGTACACCTAATCTAGGAAGCTGTAGAACCAGTCACGGTCCATCGTAAGGCCAATAAAGTTAGCAAGGTATAGCTAATTGAAACTGAGTTTCTTACTCGTCTTCTTTCGCTTCTTCATAGGGTTTAGGTCGCTTACCAAAGAGTGAAAAATGCACAAAACGTTTTGGGTTTACCTTGAGCTCATGGAGTAACTCTTCCATTTCCTTCGCTGCACTTTCTAGATTGGTGTAAAGTCCCTCGTCTTTAAGCAACTTACCTACGGTACCTTCCCCGCTGTCAATTGCCGCTAAAATAGAATCAAAACGCCCTAGGGTTACTTCAAACTTTCGCACCATTGCATTGAGGCCTGCATTATTTAACGAGTCTGTTAAACGCGCTAAATTATCAGCCGCTAAAGAGGCACTGCTTAGGATAGTATCTAGTTTTCCGTTTTCCGAAAGCATACGATTAAGTTTCCCAGAAGCCTGGTTAAAATTCTTCATCGTAGTATTTAAACTAGCTAAGGTTTCGCGTAAATTCTCTTTTCCATCGGCGTCAAACACCGTGTTGAACCCACCCAATAAGGTGTCTGCATTTCCTAAAAATCCTTCTAACTTATCTTGTAAGGGACCAATCTGATCGTCTAATGCACCTAAGATGCCAACTTCAATTGAGCCCGGCAAGGTATCTCCAGACTGTGCCGTATCCCCGGTAAGGGCAGGAATAATTTTAATGGATTTGCCATTGATTAAGTCGGGACTATAAATCTCGGCCACACTTTGTTTCGAAAATTCTATGGGATTAACAATCGCTAACTCAATCAGCAATACCCCTCTTTTTTCGGGATGAAACTTAATAGACTCCACTTTTCCCACCTCAAAACCATCAATGGTCACCGGTGCAGAAACGGCTAAGCCTTGTACATTAGGGTATTCTACATAGAACGTTCTATTAGCGTCAAAAAGATTAGAGCCTTTTAAAAAATTAAAGCCCCAAATAAAAAGAGCGATGGCTGCAATAGCTATGATTCCTGTTTTTAATTCTCTAGACATAGTACGGTTCGGGTTCTAGTTAACAATATTACTAATAATTTCTCAGCGAAGATGCACAATTGCATTACTTTCCAGCCAAGGCGTCTTTCACTGAGATCTTTTTACCATTCTTAAACGCTACAATAAAGGAAGAAGTATATCCCTTAGCTTTTGCTTCGGATTGTAAGCTCTTTACCTTGTTGTAATCGGATGTTTTTCCAAAGTAATATTTAAAATGTTTACCAACTCGTACACGTTCAATTCCTTTTAATCCTTTGAAATTATACGAATCTGTTTTTACTTTTTTAGAACTCGATGAAATTTGTACTTTGAAATCGACTCCCTTAATCACCCTGGTTGCTGGCTTCGTTGGTTTTTTCTCGACCACTACTGGCGGTGCCTTTTCGGTCACCGTATTAGCATCTATATACTTTTTATAGGCTAAAATCCCATCAAAGATAGCCTTTGCCATCTCTTTTTGTCCATTTTTTGAATTCAAGTAGGCCCCTTCACTTTTGTTTGTTAAAAAGCCTGTCTCAACTAATACACTGGGCATAAAGGTTTCTCTAAGAACTAAAAAGTTATCTTGCTTAACCTCTCTATTTTTTCGTTTTAAATCGTCTACAAAGCGCTGTTGAATTAAACTCGCTAATATTAAACTTTGATCTAAATATTCTTCTTGCATCATGGTGAGTCCAATTACAGACTCCGGCGAATTGGGATCAAACCCCCCGTATTTCTCCTTATAATTATCTTCTAAAAAAATGGAAGAGTTTTCTTTTTGAGCGATTCTAAAATTTCCAGCATTTCCACGTAACCCTAACACAAAGGTTCCTGCACCATACGCCGACGAGCTAGTAAAGGCATCACAGTGAATAGAAACAAAAATATTAGCTTTCGCTTGATGCGCTATTCGTCCGCGCTCATGCAATTCAATAAAAGTGTCATCCTCTCGGGTATAAACTACTTCAATTCCCGGTTCTTTTGTCAAAAAAGCCCCCACCTGTTTGGTGATTTTTAATGCGATATCTTTTTCTTGATGATTATTCCCTAAGTTTCCCGGATCGGACCCCCCATGCCCTGCATCTAAGACTACCTTAAATTTCTTTTGGGCAAATGACATTTGTGGGATAAGAAAACTGCTTAAGAGCAGAAGGGATACAAGTTTAAATTTATTCATTTTATAAAATGATGACCTCATTAGTAGTTTTACTTTTAACATTAATTTCGGTAAAGTCAGTTAAAAAATATACGTAAGTTTGTAACTTCAAAAACTAAGCCATTTTTAAACGATTACAAAAATACTATTAAAAGCATTGCATACAAATTTTACGCATATAGTTTTTGTTTTTTTACTAATTTGTATGGGCTTTGGGTATAGCTATGCGCAAATAGATCCTGTTCAAAAGAATCGGCTAGCCCTAAAGATTGGCGACACCATTAAGCGCGATACCCTACGTCCACTTGACTCTCTTAGCCCAAAAGACAGTGTCAAACTTGACACCATTATCGCCCCAAAAGAATCACTTGAGGCGAAGATTAATGATAAATCAGCCGATAGTATTTCGTACGATGTGATCAATCAAATTTACACCCTTTACGGTCAAGCCGAACTATACTATCAAGACATTGAACTCAAGGCCGGAATTATCATGATAGACTCGCGAAATAATCTGGCCTATGCAAAAGGAATTGTAGATAGCTTAGGGAATTACAACCAGAAACCAGCTTTTAAACAAGGAGAACAGGAAACGGAACAAGATTCGCTGATTTATAATTTCAAGAATGAAAAAGCAATCATTTACAACGCTAAAACCTTACAACAGGGGATCATTGTTGGCGGTGAAATTACCAAACGCGAAAATGATTCCGTATTTTATATTGATAAAGCTCATTTCACTACCTCCACCAAAGAAAAACCAGACTACGAGATTGTAACTCGAAACATCAAAGTGGTTCCTGGGAAAAAGATTGTGGGGGGACTTTCACAGCTCAAATTAGCGGATGTGCCAACCCCTGCCGTGCTGCCATTTTTCTATGTACCCATTACCAAGGAAAATGCCGCTTCGGGATTTTTAATTCCCACCTGGGGTGACAACAATAATCAAGGCTTCTTTTTACAAAACGGAGGGTATTATTTCGCAATTTCGGATTATGTTGACCTAGCGGTTTTAGGTGATATCTATTCTAATGGAAGCTGGGGGATGCGGTTTGAATCTAATTACGCCTATCGCTATCGCTTTAGCGGGAATTTTAGTTTGCGCTTTGAAAACCTGATTAATAGTCAGCGTGGATTTAGTGATTATAGTAAAAACAATAACTTTTACCTGCGTTGGAGTCACAGTCAGGCCCAACAAGCAAGTCCCAATTCACGTTTTCAAGCTTCTGTAAATTTAGGGAGTTCTCAATATTTTAGGGAATCAAATAATGAGTATAATATCTCCCAGCAAGTAACCAATACCTTTTCGTCTTCTATTTCGTATGCAAAAACCTTTGTGGGTACGCCGTTTAACATGAGCGTCTCATTAAATCATACGCAGAACACCAATACAGAGTTAATTGACATGACACTTCCCTCCTTTCAACTGAGCATGGATAGGATCTATCCTTTTGCTTCTAAAAATGGGAATAATTCGTCGGCATTAGAAAAAATTGGACTCACCTACAACCTTGACGCTCAGAACAGAATAAGTGTTACCGAAGATCAATTCTTTAAGGATGGCATGTTTGAAAAAGCACGGTCTGGTGCAAAGCATACGGTATCGGCATCGACCAATATTAAGGCCCTTAACTACATCACCATCTCTCCATCGGCACGGTATGAAGAAGTCTGGTATTTAAAGACAATTGATCAGCAATACGACGAGTTTAACAATACCATTATCAAAGATACAATTAATGGCTTTGATGCTTTTAGACAATATTCTGGGGGAGTTTCTGCATCAACAACCCTGTACGGACTGTTTCACATCAATAAGGGGAGACTTAAAACCATCCGACACGTAATGCGTCCCTCGGTTTCTTATAATTACCGACCCGATTTTGGACAGTACTACGACGAAGTACAACAGAGTGATGATCCAGACGATGTACGCTCGTTTAGTCGCTTTGACGAGGGTATTTTTGGCGCTCCTGGGCGCGGAATTTCCAATAGTCTTTCGTTTAGTTTAAACAATACCCTTGAAGCCAAGGTGAGTGCTAAAGATTCAACAGGTACCGCTGAAGATGACAAGATTATTAAGCTACTTAATAGCTTTAACTTAAATGCCACCTACAACATGGCAGCCGATTCGTTAAAATGGTCACAAATTAGGATGACCACAGGAACGGTCTTATTTAACAACAAATTAAATGTCAATGGTGGTGCTACGTTTGACCCCTATGCCATCAATGCAAATGGTACACGAATAAATACGTTTAATATTGATAATGGCGGAAGTTTATTACGTTGGACGGCAGCAAATTTATCGTTGAGTTATTCTATTTCGAGTAAAGATTTATCCAAGAAAAAAGACAGCCCGCGTGGAGCATCGGAGCCTCCTAGGGAAGACCCAACATCACAGAGTCTTTTTGGAGAAAATATCAGTTCACATAATATGGAAGATGACCAAGCAGAGAGTACCAAAAAAGTGGCTAAACTATACGGCGCTACAGTTCCCTGGAATTTAAGTTTTCGCTATAATATGAACTATGCAAATGCGCAAAGTCAAAACGAAATCTCAAACAATTCCTTACAATTTTCAGGAAACGTTGAACTCACGCCCAAATGGAGCATGAGCTTATCTTCTGGGTACGACTTTAAACAAAAAGGAATTACCCGCACCAATTTGAGCTTTGAACGCGATTTAGATAGCTGGCGCATGAGTTTTAACTGGGTTCCCTTTGGAAACAGCCAAACCTACTACTTTTACATCGGAGTGAAATCGTCTGTCTTAAGCGATATTAAATACGATCAACGCAAAGTACCCGATAGACGATTGTTTTAAGCTAGTTATAGCTTGAAACCTAAAGCCTGAACCCAGAAAACTAAATCCTATTCCTCCATCAACCACGCTACAGCCGTTGCCAACGTAACATCTTCTTCACCGTCTTGATGTGGGTTAACTAGCACGTCGGGACGAATATTTACCGGATATTCTTTACCCGTTCTGTCGGCAACATAACCACTCGCTAAATAAATCTTATCCCCATTAGGTAGATCAAAATCGGCATTCGTAGTGGTATATCCCCCAGAAACTTGCCCAAAGGTTTTAGTATTGGGGCGCCCTAAAAACGTAACCACCGTCATTTCTCCGCTACTACTTGTACTAGAACCAAATAGCACCGCAATTTTAGGGGCGTCATTTTTTAGTTTATACGGTTTTTTTACCGTAAGGGTAGGATGGCCATCCACGCCAAATTCACCTTCATTATAATACCATTGTCCCTTATACCCTGTGGCTTTATTTACAAAATAGCCCATGTTTTCTGAATTGCCATACAAGGGTCCAAGTCCAGCAATCATTGGATGCATATTCCCTCCTCTATTGGGTCGTAAATCAACCACCCATGCCTCAATATCGTGAGCGGTATCTAAGGCTTTAATCAAGCCTTGAATTTTTACCGCAAACGCCACATTGGCCTGTTGATTTCTTGAGGAATATTCTGGCACACTAATATATCCGATATTATTCGGCAAGAGTTTCGCCTTAGGGGCTGCCGTACTCATCTGCCCTTGCGCATATTGGGTGACCAACTGCTTGGTCTGCATAAAGGAATGATTATCTCCTTTTTCTCGCAACTTACTAAGAATATGATCTTTAGGTGATCCTACTTGATTAATAGAATCTATACCCAACGACAAGTAATCCAGTTCTTGGTGAATCTCATCCCAATCTAAGGCATCGGCATAAATAGAATTGGCTCGTACAATTTCTTCTAACTTGGCTAAATAGTCTACTACGGATTCCGCTGGAGGCCGCTTAGGTAGTTCCAATTCGTTGATTTCAATAGCATCAAAGTTTACGGTTCCAGTACCTTCAAAATAGCCTCCTAAGATTAACTTATCTGTTTTAGGCGAAAGGGTAAGGGTTACTTCATATCTTTTCCATGCTGCGCTACTCGTAAGTTCTGCTCCTTGCATTTGACCATTTACAAAACCGATTCTTTCATTTTCTTTGTCCCGTACTTGACACCATATACTCGCCTTTCCTTCAAGATTTTCTGCTTTCATATAAAAACGAATAACAATTTTTTTAAAGTGATCAACCACAACTGGAACGACCTGCGAAAAGGTCACGTTTTTCACGGGTGCATCTTCACTAATGGTTAAAGCAAGGGATTGCCGTCCGGCATACCCATCTGCCCTATTTAAGGTGGAGATAGTTCCTTCTAGCTGACGAAGATTCCAGTGGGCAGGATGCGAAACTAGCGTGTCATTTTCGGTTTCAAAACTCCCATTCTTAATTTGACCAAAACTAGACAGGGTGACAAGGAAACAAGTGATCACTAAAAACGTGCGTATTGTATTCATAAGTTATTATTTTTTCTTGTGACAAAGTTGAGCGAAAAAACCGATCTAAAGGTACAATTAGTCCCCTAAAAACGTCCAAAAAGAAGGATCTTGGACGCATTTAAGGGGGTATATTGGCATTTTTCTAGTACAAAACCAGTTTGACCTTCAAAGGAAAGCCGGGGTTTTACAATAAAGAGCGTCACCCTTATACACTGTTTAACCAGCTAAAAAATAAGGCTAACAAACCACAAACTACGCCTAACCGTGCGCAGTTGTAGCCCCACCCTTGGCATCCGGCTCTTTTTTTATTTTAATTTGAGATAGAAAAAATCTGGGGATAAGACAGGAATAATAAAAAAGATAAAGAGTAGAAATAAAACAACGGTTACTAATCCCATCAATAAAGGATACCCAAAGAGCCCTTCTTTTATTTGGGGTCGAACAGAATGCGCGATTAATCCGTGAGTACTCACACTTATTAGCATAAACACTACGCTAGATAATGAGATTAAAAACACATCTGAATGTGATTCGCGCGTCAATACCAAGTATATTCCAATACTAATTGCAATTACTATTAAGATTCTATATATTCTTCTGGCCATGGGGATAGATTTTAGAGGGTGAATAGTTCACGGTTTATTTTATTAAAGCTAAGCAGCGGAATCTGCCCGTAGGTTTCCATTTTCTTCACTAAATCTCGATGAAACAACAGGTTGTACAGTCCCTTATTTTTTCGTTCCATCATTGCCACAACATCGGCATCCATTTTAGTTAAATACACCTTGAGCGCACTAAATACATCGTCGGATGGCACTACTTCAAAGGTTAGTTGTTTATACGCTACCATTGTGCTAACCTTTTCGCTGAGTTCAGACATTTTAGTTTCTGCTTCCTTATTTTTTTCCTCAGCAAAATGAACTATATGAATGAAAGCATTAAAGATGCGTGCCATCTCTACCAGTTTATATATAGCATCTAGATCCTCCTCTTCAAAATCAGTGGTGTACACTATCGATTTAATCGGACGGTGGCTAGTGGTCATTGGAATTGCTAAGACAGGACAAGGCGAGGTATCTATAAGGTGTTTGGTGGTGCTTCCCATCAATAACTCTTTCAAAACACTACCTCCTTTCATCCCTGTAACTACCAGATATGCATTGAACTCTTTTACTTGAGATACAATTCCATCAACCACAGATTTGTGCTCAACTGCGACGAGTTGTACGTGTTTTTGATCTGCTGCATCCCCTAAATGTTCTCGACAAAAGTTGTCTAATTTAGTACGGTGCATTTTAAAGGTTTCTTCTTCTAAATGCTGATAAGGCTCTCTAACGGCAGTGCTTAACACCGTAGGGATATCAAACACATGAAGCACCACTAGCTTAGCGTTCATATGTGTACTCAAGGCGTGTGCATAGCTTAAAGCCGCGATAGAATTATCAGAATAATCGGTTGCGTAGAGAATTGTTTTCATGCGTGATAGGTTACATTTAGATTAATAATTGACACAAAAGTAACTGCATAATCAACCAATTACTATGACTTATATCAGGATGAATCTCATGTAAAAACTGATGAATGTCATTTCTACGGCACCTTTAACGACGTAATTTTACAGGAATAAGGTTCACCTTAGCAACGTCACCGAAGTATCTACGTGCTATAAACACAAACTAAACATCACATATCATGAACAATTTTAGAAGTAGACCGAAAGACAATTACATTCACGAAGCCAACTGGCAACAACTATATGTATTGACAGCGCACTGGAAGTCAGATCTTTTATTTTATAAAGACGATTTAAGATTTATGCACCGGCTAATTGACTCGTATTTTTTATGGCTCTCTAAAAAAGAAAATATAGATAAGGTTCAAGAAATTGAGGTAAATCTGCTGGGTGTAGACACACAATGCGAAACCCTTTTAACCAAAACACAGCAACATCTTACTCATTTAGCGGAACTACTAGATGATCCATTTAAATACGATTCGCACCAATTTAGAGATGAACATGAAAAACTTGAAGATGAACTCGCTCTATTTGTCAAAGATTTTAGAAAAAGCAGAGCGGAAGTCTTTGCTATTTCTGAACATATTATGAATTCAGAGGCTTTCGTACGTGATTTAAAGCTAGCACCGCGAGAAACCCCTAGCAAATAGCAGGTCATCGTGCTGTAAAGCCTATTGGGGTACCCTTATGTTTTGCCCGTTTACTGACCTAGGTCATATAATTCCATTGCATAGCAGTCTACATTTGTAGCAATTAAAGTTGGCATAAAATGAAAAAATACAAATGGGTAATCCCCGTAATACTTCTGCTCCTAGTACTCGGGTTTTTTTATGTAAAGCCTAGACTTATGGCTAAAAAAATAGCGTACACCTACACGCCATTACAAAAAGGGGCAATCGAATCAACGGTTTCAAGTACAGGTAGTGTTGAAGCAATTAATACGGTTGATATTGGAACCCAAATCTCTGGAACGATTAAAAAAATATATGTCGATTTTAATGATAAAGTTACGGCGGGTCAGCTGTTAGCCCAAATGGATCTCAAACTTTTAAAAACCAATTTAATCAGTGCGAAAGCAAATTTAGGCGTTAGTGAAGCGCAACTAAATCAAGCCCAAGATGTCTATGAGCGCAATGCGAAATTATATGAAAAAGGAGTTATTTCGACCAAGGAATTTAACACGTCAAAATTTGCGTACAACCAAGCCTTAAGTGCAAAAAAAGCGGCCTTAGCAGCCGTAAATAATATTGAAGTTAATATGAATTACGCCCAAATCACCTCACCTATAAACGGAACGGTCATTGAGCGCAGTGTGGAAGAAGGGCAAACCGTAGCCGCTTCGTTTGCCACACCCACATTATTTGTCATTGCGGAAGATCTTTCAAAAATGCAAATTTTAGCTGATCTTGACGAAAGTGATATTGGGTATATAAAAGATAGCATGCAGGTTCGTTTTACCGTACAAACCTATCCTGAAAAAGAATTTTATGGAACGGTAAGTCAAATACGATTACAACCCATAGAAATCAACAATGTGGTTAACTATCAGGTGGTGGTTGATGTTGATAATAAAAAAGGATTGCTGTTACCCGGAATGACAGCTAGTCTATCCTTTATTACCAACGCTGCCAACGATGTACTCTTGATTAATAATTCTGCCTTGCGGTTTAGACCAGATGAAACTATACTGGAAGCCATGAAACCTGCAATAAGAGCGAAAGCTAAAGCGAGTCTTCCCGATTCAATACAGGCTGTATTTTTAGCATCAATGGACAGTGAAACGGAATATACTCCGACTAATTTCAAGAAAAAACTTCCATCCTCAATTAATGGTTTTTTTTATGAGAACGACCAAGGGGAACTTGAGTTCAGTTTTTTTGAAGTAGGAATAAAAACTGGCTTACAATCAGAAGTAAAACGTATTCTTGACGGAATGGCGTTAACCGTAGGAACGAAGGTCATCAATGGTCTAAAATCAAACTAATAACTACCTATGCCCAAACACCACGTCATAGAAACAACAAATTTAAGTCGCGTTTTTAAAAACGGACCGATTGAAGTGCACGCGCTTACCGGCATCAATATGACCATAAAGCAAGGTGAATTTGTTTCTATAATGGGTGCCTCAGGCTCTGGTAAGTCAACGCTCTTACATATTATTGGCTGTTTAGACAGGGCTACTGCAGGCGAATATGAATTAGATGGCGTTCGGGTTAATGCCCTGAACAAAAATGAACTGGCTGATGTGAGAAATCAAAAAATTGGATTCATATTTCAAAGTTATAACTTGCTGTCTAGAACCACTGCCTTAGAAAATGTGGCACTCCCGTTAATATACGATAGATCGGGACGATTTTCAAATGCGAAAGAACTGGCTAAAAAAGCCCTGGAACAGGTAGGTTTAGCCGACCGAATTTATCACAAAACCAATGAATTATCTGGGGGGCAGCAACAACGTGTAGCCATTGCCAGAGCTTTAGTAAATAATCCCGCCCTCATCTTGGCTGATGAACCAACGGGCAATCTCGATAGTAAAGCGAGTATAGAGATAGCAGATCTTTTTGTTCAATTAAATAATGAAGGGAAAACCATCGTCATGATTACCCATGAACCCGAAATTGCTCAATTTGCTAAACGCATGATTTATCTTCGTGACGGACAAATTATTTCTGATGAACCTATCAAAAATCGCTCAACCAAAGCCTTTGCGCTTCGTGAATTAGAAAAACCAGCATCCCTAAAAAACAATCCTGTATGAAACGGTTTTTTAAAATATTTAACGTTGCGTTTCAGTCAATCAATAAAAATCGTACGCGAAGTCTATTGACTATGCTTGGCATTATCATTGGCGTTGCCGCTGTTATTATGACCATTTCTGCGGGGGAGGGAGCTACCTTACAAGTGCAAAATCAAATCTCGGGTTTAGGTACTAACCTCTTAATGATTCAGACCAAAACCGAACACAAAGCGGGAATTAATGTACGCATGGGGCGCCCTATTGATAAGAAAGATTTAGACATGCTTCAAAAAAATGCTGTTTGGATGCCTAAAATCTCACCTTTAGTAGCCATTGGTGTTCAGGCTATTGGCCCTAACGGGTATAAATCTACAACCGTCTATGGGGTTTCGTATGATTATTTTTACATCACCAGTAGAGCTATTGAATTGGGCGAATTCTTTACGGAAGACGATGTTAAAACAGCCAAAAAATACTGTGTTATTGGCGAAACTATTCGCGAAGAGCTCTTTCCTGGACAAGATCCAATTGGCAGACAAATTCGCATAGACAAGGTGCTTTTTACAGTTGTTGGTCTCTTAACCCAAGAGGGGTCTGGGGGAATGGGACAGGATATGGATGATATTATAGTAGCTCCTTATACGACGATTCAAAATAGGTTATACGGACAACAACGCGGATATAACTTAATTATGGCAAGTGCATTAAGTGAAGATCATATTGTAGATGCCGAAATTGAAGCCACTGAATTGTTACGAGAATCACATCGGATAAATCCGGACGATGAAGACGACTTTGATATTACCACACAAATAGAACTTCAAGAAATTACCGGAAATATTACGGGCATTTTAACCATTTTACTTGGGGCTGTAGCGAGTATCTCACTTATAGTTGGTGGTATTGGCATTATGAATATTATGTTAGTTTCCGTGACTGAACGCACACGTGAGATTGGCACACGATTAGCCATAGGCGCTAGAGAGAGCGACATCTTAACGCAATTTTTAATTGAAGCCATTGTACTGAGCTTAGTTGGTGGTACCATTGGGGTAATTTTTGGTTTTATTGGAAATCAAATTATATTTAAAGCAACCGGCTTTTTTATCCCAACTGCGATGTATTCTATCCTGATTGGATTTGGATTCTCGGCCTTAGTGGGGGTTGCTTTTGGTTACTTTCCTGCGCAAAAAGCAGCAAAGTTAAATCCCATAGACGCGCTTAGGTATGAATAACCAATAATTTGAATACACCTTAACACTAAAATTTATGAAAGATTTACAAGACATTCTACAAGAGATAACCCAACTCACCCTAAAAATTGAAACCGATTATCCTGAATTATATCGATCTTTAGATGAAAACCCACTGACTTTACCTGTAGAAAGCCATCCAGAAATCAATAAACAGGTAATGCAGATATATCTCAAGAGTATGAAAGAAGTTTTAGAACATTATATCGAAGAACAAAAAATTAAACCTCAAAAGACCACCTAATTTTCAACAAACGCCTATTATTATGGATGAAATAGCCACTTCAGCAAGACAGATTACCTTATTTTATAATTCCAATTCAACACGTGCTAAACAAACCTTGGCCTATGCTAAAGCCGAAGGGTATCCCATTAGGGAAATTGACCTTTTAAAGACCAAGTTGACCGGAACACAACTAGCCGAATTGGCAGACAAGTTACACGTGCATATCAAAGATTTAGTAAATCAAGAGCATCCAGCATACTCGTCGGTCTTTGAACCGCATAATCTTTCGGAAAATGACTGGATAAAAATGATTCAACACAATCCTCAAATTATGAAACAACCCATCGCCTTACGCGGAGAGAAGACCCTGTTGATAGACAACCCTACCGCTATACTAACGCTATAAGGGCGTTAAAACCAACCCGCTGTGTAGTTGCGTTGGTACCATCAGAACCTATTAAATTATATGTGCTATGCCAAGTTTAAAAATACCCAAACAACAAGAGATAAAACGCTATTCCACGTTGTTTTCTGTGCTCACTAAGTACGGCTTTGAAGATGTTATGGCAAAAAGTGCGCTGCGTAAGCTCATTCCAAAAAAATACCTTAAATCTCATCCTGAAACCGAAAAAAATCTCGGGTTAACAACCTCTGAACGGATTCGGATGGTTTTAGAAGAGCTGGGGCCGACTTATGTGAAACTAGGACAACTTTTTAGTAGTCGAGAAGACCTCCTGCCACCTGCCTTACTAAAAGAGCTTGAAAAGCTTCAAGACCATGCCCCTAGCCTTAAAAACTTCAATGTGCATACCCTTGTAGCACAAGAATTGAACATCAACTGCGAAGATTATTTTCAATCTATTGAGCCCACACCGCTTGCTGCTGCATCCTTAGCACAAGTTCACAAAGCCTATTTGAAAGATGGCACTGCGGTCATTTTAAAAATCCAACGCCCCCAGAGTAAAGAAACCATTGAGGCCGACCTTCTTATTATGAAACAGGTAGCTAAAAACTTAGAAGTGTATAGCAGCCAAGCAAAAGTTTTTCAACCTACGCGCATTGTTGCTTCTTTTGAAAAAAGCATTAAAGAAGAACTCGCGTTTTTACATGAAGCTAATAATACCGAGCGTTTTGCTCGAGATTTTGAAGGTGTATCAGGAATTTATGTGCCAAAAATAATGCGGGAACTCTCAACAAACAAACTAATTTGTATGGAGTATATCGATGGGATTAAAGTTTCTGACCTAAATACACTCCAGGCCGCCAATATAAATTGTAAAAAAATAGCACAACGTGGGGTGGAATTATATTTAACTCAAATTCTTGACCACGGCTTTTTTCATGCCGATCCTCATCCTGGCAACCTCTTTGTACTACCAAAAACGGAACAAATTTGTTTTATTGATTTTGGAATGATGGGCACCCTGATGCCTGAGGATCGAGAACTTTTAGGCGATTTGCTTATTAATTTCATGAAAAAAGATATTGATAAGATTATTCCATTGCTAGAGAAAATAGCAATTAAAACGACGATTAAAGATTATAAAAAATTAAAATACGATTTATATGAATTAATTGAAGACGTGAGCAACACTGCCATCGATCAACTCAAAATGGGTTCAGTACTCAATCAGTTTAAAGGGGTACTATACGAAAACCAAATCACCCTTCCACATAGCTTATACATGCTTATTAGAGGCTTGATTGTGATTGAAGGTGTTGGTGTAAAACTTGACCCGTCATTTACCATTACGGATAACCTAAAACCGTATGTGGCAAAGCTGACCAGCAAACGCTTTGGAGTTAAACACCTCTTTAAAAAGAACCGCAACCGGTTACAATCTATAACCGATTTAGCCGATACCTTGCCTGATGATATTCAAAGCATCGTTAAAAAAGTTAAGGAAGGTAAACTTGTCCTTATCCATGAGATAAAGGGACGGAAAGATTTTCAGCGGTCGCTTAACAAAGCTACAAATAGGTTGGTTTTTGCAGTGATTATTGCGGCCTTATCAATTGGTTCCTCAATTTTAATGATTACAAAAATGCCCCCTTTGATCAATGGCGTGCCACTACTGGGTGCTTTTGGGTTTATTCTCTCTGCCGTATTGGGATTAATTATTGTACTATCTATTGTTAAAAATAAAGAATATTAATTTTATAGTACCGTTAGACCTATGCAAATACAATTTGAAATCAATGAATTCGCTGGCTCATTTATTTTTGGAGTACTCATTAGCTTAGGGATAGGATTAATCTTAGGCTTAGAACGGGAATTTGATAAGTTGAAAGAAGAACGCGGTTTTGCGGGAATTCGAACCTTCCCGATGGTGAGCATCTTAGGGTTTTCCTTAGGAGTTCTATCAGAACATTTTACCTCGTGGATAGTTATTGTTGGACTCGGTGCATTTATTTTATTTTTAGTGCTCAATGTCTTCTATCAAAAGCAAGCGGAATACGCTAAAGGACTCACCACTAATTTGGCCTTGATCATCACCTATGTCTTGGGTGTTATGATCTCTGCCGAATATTATCGCGATGCGGTGGCAACCGCCGTCATTGTAGTTACCTTATTATCTTTAAAAACACGCTTTAGATCGGTCATTAGTAACATCACCTCAGAAGAACTTTTTGCATTTATTAAGTTTGCAATCATTTCACTTTTAATTCTGCCCTTTCTGCCCAATAAAACATACGGACCTAATGGTTTACTCAATCCGTTTGAAATAGGTTCTATTGTGGTCATCGTCTCCTTTTTAAATTTTATCGGGTACTTTCTAGTCAAGTTTGTCGGTTCAAAAAAAGGCATTATCCTAACCGCTATTTTGGGCGGATTGATCTCGAGTACCGCCGTAGCATGGAATTACGCCTCAAGAAGTAAAGAAACTCCCGAATTATCTAAAAAATACAGTGCAGGAATCATTGTGGCCACCGCTATCATGTTTCCTCGCCTAGCCCTATTGGCCTATATATTTAATCACGCCATTTTTCTTTACCTCGCACTCCCCTTTGGGCTGTTAACCTTGGTCTCTATAAGTGCTACCCTGATGTTAATGCGAAAAGATGACAACAAACCAGACACAAACATCAAATTAGGAAACCCGTTAAACATTCTTAATGCCCTTAGTTTTGGCCTCGTCTATGTCATTATCCTATTTGCGGTTTTTTACAGTGAAAAATACTTGGGCGAGGGTGGACTCTACTTCTCGGCCTTAATTGCTGGCTTGGCAGATACCGATGCCATTACCATCAGTATGTCTAAGTTTGCTCTTGATGATTCAAAGATACAACTCGCTGCTTCTGTAATTATGGCAGCCACCATTAGTAATATGCTGGTTAAACTAGGTATTACCTATTTTAAAGGGTCTAAATCTACCGGAAAACTAGTGGGCTTTGCCTTTGGAAGTATCATCATATTGGGAATTATCTATATTTTCATCAGCGCTAATATGTAAAAAATCAAGCCTATGATCTAGGCTATGTAGTACCACCGCTATGGCCTTAGGTACAAATAAACACGTCCTCAGTTCGGGTTCATAACCGCTTCGTTAATGCTTTAGCCCTTATTGCTATTTATTTTTTTGTCCTGATTTAGATCAGTGTATCACTGTAGTATGCGATGTAATTTTGGACTATTAATTAGCATAATAACCACAAAACTATGGCAACTATTATCGTCGTTTCTTTTTCTAAAGAAACAAATGCAATTGAAGCATTGCACCACTTAAAAAAATTAGATGCATACGGAGATATTACCCTGTATGAACACATGATGATTCGTAAAGTAGCGAATAATCAATATGAAGTCTTAAATGATGAAACCGACAAAATAGCTTGGAGAACCTTTACGGGAATGGCTCTAGGCGGCTTGATTGGGGCGTTTACGGGTCCATTAGGCTTGGTGATTGGTTTGTATACAGGAACGGCCGTCGGTGCTATTTGGGAGTTCAATCGATATGACTTTGAAGATGATTTTGTTAAAAAAGTAAGCCATAAAATGACGGTAGGAAACATCGCAATCATTGCAGAGGTGGCCGAAGACAGTCCTGTTTTTATTGATAATGCACTTACCCCCTTAAGTACAGAAATTATTCGGAGCGAAGCCGAAATAGAATTTAATGACTACGTAGAAGACCAAATTGAACTAGTAGAAGAAAAAATTGAGTTCGAACGCGAAAAACTCAAAAAAGCAACCGACGCCGAAAAAGCAAGCATAAAAGCAAAAATTGCCGAACTAAAAGAAACGCGTACAGAAATTATCAAAACCCTAGAAACAAAGCGAAAATCGCTAGTAAAAGAAGTAATTGCCAAAACTAAAGCAAGTCTACACAGTTTAGAAAATGGAGTGGAATCGTATGAAGAAGCAATTGCAACGACTCTTTCCAAAGCGAAAAAAAATCGTCTTCGTAAGAAAATCAAAAGACAAGAGGATAAACTGAACAACCTCCGTCGCGCCTTACATGAGGCTATTAAAGATTAGATGTAAACCGTACACAATGTGTTCATAGTTCATAATAAACAGCAATAACAATGGGAAAACTACTACTTGTAAGACATGGAAAAAGCTTTTGGGATATAGCGGATATGTTTACAGGGTGGACCGATATTGACCTCGCACCGGAGGGAATGTTGGAAGCTCGGAACACAGGAGCCCTTATCAAAAGTCAACAGATCACGATAGACTGCTGTTTTACCTCCTATTTAAAAAGAGCTATTCGAACTGCGCAAATCATCTTAGATACTACAGACCAGATGCAGGTTGATGTTATAAAAAGTTGGAAGCTCAACGAACGTCATTACGGAGCATGGCAAGGAAGAAAAAAAGGGGAAGTCAAGGAGGAGGTTGGTGAAGAGCTCTTTGAATTAATTCAAAGAGGATACAGCACTCCTCCCCCTAGTCTTTCTTTGGACGACGAACGGCATCCAAAGTTCGATCCGCGCTACGCCAAACTCCCCCCAGCTCTATTGCCAGTGGGTGAATCGCTAGAACAAACCAAACTTAGGACTGTACATTATTTCTACAAGGCCATTGTACCTGCCTTAGTTGACGGTAAAACCGTGTTACTTACGGCACATGAAAATTCTATCCGTGCCTTAATGGGACATATTGAGCAAATTCCCCCTGCTGAAATACCAACCGTAAGCATCGCGTCAGGTGTACTGCTTATGTATACGTTTGATCGGTCGATGAATTTAAAAGAGCGTTACACTTATACTAAAGACTGCCAGGTACTCCTATAAAACATAATAAGATGAAGCTACCTTTAAAAATCATCGTTGGATGTATCCTGCTACTTATCGTTTCCCGTTGTGGAACCGCACCTACCAATCAGGTTCTCAATGAAAAACCAGTACAAGACCCAAGCACACCTATTGCAAAATCGCCTGTAAAAGAACAGCATACGTTGAACATTAGCACCGTACATAGCAATTGGCAGAAATTTAATATGGAGGCACAATCCACGCTTAATAAAACAAGCTCCGATCTTGAAAAATTGAGCCAAGAGCTTGCCCATAGCAGCCCAGAAAAACAATTAAAATTCACCCCCACTCTTGACTCCCTGATTCATACGAACCAGCACTTAAAAGAGCGGTTAACACGCCTCAATGAAAAACGCAAGGCCCTCTCTGAACGTACTATAGAAAATCAAAACGCATTAAAAATGGCCCTTGAAAATGCCTTTGCAAACGACCTAAATGAATTGATCAACGGCATCAGAAATTTTTGGAATATCAAATAACAATAATCATAAAATCAATTTATTATGAAAACAAACATTAGTTCACTCATCTTGATGACTATGGTAGTCGCCAGCCTTTTAATAGGCTGTGGAGAAAAATCATCCCAAGATGCAAAAGCGGTTAAAGAAGACGTTAAAGCACTTAACAACGATATAAAGCAAGGGGCGCAAGACACGAATGAAGAAATAAAAACAGCAGTAACTACCTCTTGGCAACAGTTTAAAACCTCGTCTGAGCTTGCCATTTCTCAAACAGAACAGCAACTTAACCTTCTACAGGAACAATTAGCTACAGCAAAAAAAAGTGATCAAGAAATGGTAAAGCAACGGTTTGACCAATTGAAGCAGGAACAAGAAAGGTTAACAGAAAAATTAACCAACCGCGGTGAAGCGCTTAAAAATGGAGCGATAAAATTTAATACCACTGCCTTAGAAAACGAGCAGCAATTTGAACGTGAATTCACACACGACATGCAAACTTTAGGGAATGCATTAAAAGACCTTTTTAAAAACAACGTAAATTAAATTAGTATGGCAACTTCTATTATTTCCTCAGCACGCTCAGTAGTTAAAAACTGGTGGATCTCTTTAATTTTAGGGATATTGTACCTCATTGCAGGCCTATGGGTCTTTCAAACACCCCTAGAAAGTTATGTCTCTTTAAGTCTAATTTTTAGCGTATTCATACTTATCTCTGGGATTTCCCAAATTGCCTTTTTTATTTCCAATAATTCACGCATAAAAAATGGAGGTTGGTATTTGGCCGGCGGTATTCTCGATCTCCTAATTGGACTATTGTTGGTGTCCCATCCGCTGATGACCATGGCGATATTACCATTTTATGTAGGTTTTTGGTTACTTTTTCAAGGATTCATGGCCTTTGGTCTTTCTTTTGAACTTAAGGCGGCGGGCATTTCCTCTTGGGGCTGGATGTTATTCTTGGGTTTTCTAACCTTGTTGTTCTCTTTTCTATTATTAGCAAATCCGCTAATCGCTGGCTTGAGTATTGTTTACATGACGGCTATGGCATTTATAAGTGCCGGAATTTTTAGAATTTTTCTAGCCTTTGATTTAAAACGAATTAAAACGACACTAAATTAATCGTGTGAAGCAGCGTGAAATCCATCATCGGGCATACGCTATTTTTATTGGAGTTGTTTTCGTTTTCGTGTGGATAAATTCCTTCGTAGGCACTCCTTATCTTGAAAATTGGCTTATAGAAAATACGCTGACGGTAATTGCGCTGCTTTTTCTTTTAGGAAGCTATGCTAAGCATCCATTTAGTACAACCAGTTACATGTATATTTGTGTTTTTCTCTGTTTACATGTATACGGATCAAAATATTCGTATGCCGAAAATCACTTTGGGTATTGGCTCCAAGACGCCTTTCATACTTTACGCAACCCCTACGACCGATTAGTTCATTTTAGTTTCGGACTGCTCTTGTACTATCCGCTGCGCGAATGGCTTATAAGCTGGGTAAAATTAACGCGCTTGCTCACCTTGATCCCCATACTTATCATCCTTTCCGCAAGTGCGTTATATGAAATTTTTGAATGGGGTGTGGCCGATGTTTTTTTTGTTGATCAAGGACTTTCTTATTTGGGGGCACAAGGAGATATTTGGGATACACAAAAAGATATGGGCTTGGCATTTTTGGGCGTTTTGCTGGCCGCGGCCTTTGGTTATTTATATCGGCGCTACGCCCCTACTTCCCCTTCCATCCTAAGGAGATCGTAAAAGCGAGCTTTTTACTAGATTCGTACCAAAAAACTGCTCAAACTGACCTAGATCAGCGGAATTAGTTATACAGCAAAATACCTTTGTGGTAGTATTCATTGTAAAACAACAAAAAATGAAAAAGTCTAACATAGGAATTTCAGAAGAAAACACCGTAGCCATTACAGATCAGTTAGCAAAACTCTTAGCAGACGAGTTTATGCTCTATTCAAAAACCTTAAATTTTCATTGGAATATAGAAGGGCCAGATTTTCATACCGCCCATGTATATCTTGAAACGTTGTACGAAGAACAACAAGAAATTGTAGATACGGTGGCTGAAAAAATACGGATGATAGGTCATTATGTTCCTGCCAGTTTAAAAAACTACCTCGCATTGACTCATCTCACCGAAAAAACACAAAACAAAAACGATAGCCAGCACCTATATGCCGAGTTATTAGAAGACCACAAAAGCATCATTTTTTTTATTAGAGGTGAGCTAAAACCTATGGCAGATAAATGGAAGGCTGAGGGAATCAGTGATTTTCTAACAGGCCTGATGGAACAGCATGAAAAAACCGCGTGGATGTTAGGATCACATTTAAGTTAAGGTCGCTATCACACAGTAACGGCTGCCCTTCTGTTCAACCATGCATTAGGGCAGTTTTTTTACTGACCTGAATCATTCTTTGGCCTAGGCTAAGGTGGTAATTTTTCTTATATTTAGTACATAACCCTATACCCTAATTAAAAAACAGTACCATGAATTATAAAAATATAACCCTTGCGGGAAGTGGCGTTTTAGGCTATCAAATTGCGTTTCAAACCGCATTTCACGGATTTAACGTAACCGTATATGACGTTACCGATGAAGCATTAGAGCGAGCAAAAGCTAAATTTGATGTGCTCAGTGAAGCCTATAAAAAAGATCTTGCGGCTACACCAGCGCAACTCGATCAAACACGCAAAAACCTGCGGTATACCGCTAATTTAGCCGAGGCGGTAAAAGAGGCTGATTTATTGATTGAAGCTATTCCCGAAAACCCAAGTATCAAAATAGATTTTTACACCAAACTCGCAAAAGTAGCACCCGAAAAGACGGTTTTTGCCACCAATTCTTCCACCTTGCTTCCCAGTCAGTTTGCCGAGGCTACTGGAAGACCTTCAAAATTTTTAGCCCTGCATTTTGCGAATACAATATGGGTACATAATACGGCTGAAATTATGGGACACGCAACCACAGACCCCAACGTATTTGATGACGTAGTTAGTTTTGCGAAAGCCATAGGAATGCTTGCACTCCCATTACACAAAGAACAACCTGGATACATTCTCAATTCGTTATTAGTTCCTTTACTCAGTGCGGCAACTACCCTATTGGTTAAAGAGGTTGCCGATGTTCAAACCATTGACAAAACTTGGATGAAAGCAACAGGAGCTCCTTTAGGTCCCTTTGGGATTCTTGATGTTGTTGGTATAACCACGGCCTACAATATTAATGTCATGGCTGCTGCCAAATCGAAAGATGAAATTAAGCAACAAACCGTTGCGTATCTAAAAAAGCATTTTATAGACACAAACAAATTAGGTGTAGCCACTGGAGAGGGATTTTACACGTATCCAAATCCAGCTTTTAACGACCCTGACTTTTTAAAATAGTGTAGGAACAGCCATTTTTGGTTGTTAAGGTTCATTTGTTTGTTTTTCTTTGGTATATTTCACTACAAAATCGCTCATGTAAATACCAAGGTATTGCAGCGGGGCAGGAATAAAACATCGAAAAACAAACAAATTACCTTATATGAAACTTATCTCATGGAATGTAAACGGCATTCGAGCCATCGTTAAAAAAGATTTTTTCTCATCTATTGAGTCCTTAACGCCTGACGTGCTCTGTTTACAAGAAACAAAAGCGCAAGACAACGAAGTTGAAAAAGCATTAGCACCCTTAAATAACTACCATCAATATTATAATAGTGCCGAAAAAAAAGGATATTCAGGCACTACCCTGCTAAGTAAAACGCAACCTTTATCGGTTGAGACGGGCATGGGCATTGCACAGTTTGATACCGAAGGGCGTATTTTATGTGCCGAATATGAACACTTCTATCTGGTAAACATTTATGTACCAAACTCCGGACAACAATTAGACCGCCTAAAATTTAGAAAGCAATGGGACGAACATTTTCTTGCCTATGTAAAAAATTTAGAACAAACCAAACCTGTGATTATTTGTGGAGATTTAAATGTGGCCCATCGCGCAATTGATTTAAAAAACGACAAGGCAAATTACAATAAAACGGCAGGTTATACTCAAGTTGAAATTGATGGTATGGATCAGTTACTCAACAGTGGTTTTGTAGATTCTTTTCGGCATCTATATCCGCAGGATATTGCGTATACCTATTGGAGCTATCGTTTTAAGGCACGCGAGCGCAATACAGGCTGGAGAATTGATTACTTTTTGGTTAGTAAACAATTAGTAGATACGATTAGTTCAGTACAAATTGCCACCAACTATTTAGGCTCAGATCATTGTCCCATCTGTTTAGAACTAGACCTATAAGTTATTGATTTTCAGTTCAAAAAATTTCATTAAGATAATTGGTAAGTACCCCTATTTGAAACTCGCGTACCACAGCTGCATTTAAATCGGCATTCATTAAAACGAGACCATAGCCTAAGTGAGATAATTTACAATCTTGAATAATTTGACGGTCAATGGCGCTATACACAGGCATAAAATGTTTTTCAACCTGAAGACCCGAAGCCTCTGCTATGCTAATGGCAAGCGTAAAGGCTGTAGCAATTTGTTCCGGACGCAACCCCTTATCCAGCAAGTCACTGGCTAAATGCCTCATGTTGAGTGCGTATTGAAAATTTCTAAAGTTTTGTAAAGCATCATCCTCAACATAAGCGCTGTTGTAAATTAATAATTCCATAGGTAGGTATTTTAATTAATGAATTTGTACAATCTTACCGTTTGTTAAAACACGTGTATAGGTATCTGAGTTTTTTGTTCGGCTTGTGCTTCCACAAACGGTATGGACTGCAACCTAATTTTGTTTAATAACGAGGGTATCGGTTAAAAAAGCTCACTTGTAAAATTCTCTTCGCTTCATTTAAGAGGTGTTGAACCTCTTGCACCGTATTGTTTCTAATTCGAGCTATTTCTTCAACACGTAAATGTTGCTTGCTAAACAATTGAAAGACATTAGCCATCGCCCCTGGTAAATTAGCCAAAACTAATTTTATATGACGTTCAATTTCTTCTGCACTCAAGCGCTTGTCGATTTTTTCAATCCACCCAGTTTCATTGTCTTCAATAAATACTTGATTTAAGGTATAATCATTGTGATTATAAGACATATCATCTAGTTCTTCAATCATAAGCAAATCACCATCGCCATCTGTACTGAACTGTTCCTGCATTGCATCCCATTCAGGTTTAGAAAAATCATCTATATTTTTTATAAATTGATCATCAAATTCCTCTTCAAGTAAACAATCATCAAGAAGTTGATTGGTCTTTTTAAACAACCAAAGGTAGAACTCGGTTTCACTTGAAATACGATCAACATTATCGTAGATTTCAATAAAAAGTTGGTCTAAGATATCATTTACACTGAATTTGTTTTTTGAAAAATATCCTTTGCGGATTGCCCTATTCAATCGTTCACTAATATAATTTTTCAACGTTGGAGAAATTTTTAAAATCAGCGCATTAAAAGCAGTCTTATCCTCCTCTTTTTTATACTGCACCAGTGGAGCAAAGGATGTTGTTACCAATTCACGATATTCTTTTTGTACGTCGTAATGCTGTGTTGAATTTTTCATTTGTTTCTGTTTTTAGGTATATCCTTTGGTAAAGGTGCAAACTTATGTGGGTAAACAAAATGACCTAAATCAGTCTTATTAAAAGTCTCTAGGTCTTAGCTAATACGCTCATTAAAAGAACGTAATTCGTAGTCATAGCCGCGAAGAATGATCAAATATGTTCCATCACTCAGAGCGTTTATATAGGCGTTTACAGCCTCTTGATCAATGCCTAACCCGCGTAGAACCCCATATATTCCCGTTGTCATTGACCCTATTTTTTTTCCATTAATCTCTTGTAAAAACATATCTGCAAAAGAACCTACTATAAAAATAGTACCAATTTCAGGATTAGTTACAACCCCGTATTCAATAGGTGTTGTTGCAAACTTCCTCCATCTTGTCACAAAATCATCTAGCCACTCGTGGTCAGTTTCATTTTTATGATCAGCGGCGGTAGTTACTTTTCCAAGCAGGGTGAGTTGTACGGCAGCACTTTGCCTTTTAAGCAGCGTCAAGAGCTGTTCTAGTTGATGCGGTGTTGAATATTTTTTTAAGAGAACACGGCGTTGTTTTAGTTCGCTATTTTCAGGCTTCGTCATAATATAAGGATAAAAAGGTACTGGTTTGACTAGCTTTATTTCCGTACTAAAGTATCCATGAATAGTGCCAAGAACAATGACCTAGGTCACTTCTGTTATATTTAAACAATGCTGGTTTAATCGGATGAGTACTGCCTTTTCCTAAGCAAAACTACTTGCAATTTGTGTCAATTTTGGTTTATTTAATAAGACCAAGCGTCTATTTGATTCTACCCCAATTAATCCTTCATTTTTAAAGGTAGTGAGCATCCGTATTGCAGTTTCTGTAGCGGTTCCAATATGACCTGCAAAATCTTCCCTCGAAATACTAATCCCGCTGTGCATCTCATCTTTAATCATCCCTTTTTTATCTAATTCTAGAAGCGCCTTTGCGGCACGTTGTCTTACCGTAGAAAAAGCCATATCTACTAGCTGTTCTTGAAGCTCAACAAGGTTGTTAGAAATTAGCTCTATAAATTTTTTGGAGACTGTTTTATTTTCATAAAGGAGTTGCGAAAATTCTGATTTCGGCACCGCATATACAGTGGCATCCTCAATGACCGTTGCCGTTTCTAAATAAGTACCTGAATCAGTTAATAGTGATAACTGTCCGATAAAATCACCAGGTCCGTACAAGCCCATGACAAATTCTTTACCCGACTCGGTTGACCTAAAGGTTTTTACATTTCCAGACTCGATAAAATACAGGTGATGCGCAGCGCTTCCTTCACGGTATATTTCATCCTTCTTTTTAAACGTTGTAAGCGGTCTTTCTTTAGATAAATCCTCTAGCTTTATATAGTGAGAAGCCTCGTCTAAAAACGCATTGACGCCCTGCATGTTTTTAGAAAACTGTCTTTTTAAAAAACTGTTCTTTTGAAGACGACATTCAATTGCATCCAGTAAATCGACCGCTTCAAAGGGTTTAGTTAGGTAATCATCAGCTCCTAGGTTCATTCCTTTTCTCATATCTGCTTTTTCAGATTTCGCCGTGAGAAAAATAAATGGAATTCCCGCTGTTTTAGCGTTGACACGTAGGGCTTCAAAAACACTGTAGCCATCTAATTCAGGCATCATAATATCACAAATAATTAAATCGGGAAGCAGTTTAAACGCTTTTTCCACTCCAATTTTACCATTTTCTGCCGTGGTTATATCGTAATTTTCTAGCGATAAAATTTCCGCAGTGTTCTCTCTTACATCCTGATTGTCTTCAATTAATAATACTTTTTTCATTTTAGTTAGATTTTAAAGGAAGTGTTACATAAAAGGAAGAGCCTTTATTTAATTCGCTTTTAAAGGTGATGGTACCTCCCATTAACTCGGTATATTGTTTTACGATGTTTAATCCCAAGCCCGTTCCTTGAATATGGGTTACATTATCTGCGCGATAAAACCGATTAAACAAATTGATTTGATTTTCTTTAGGAATACCCATGCCTTGATCGGAAATCTTAAGGAATAGGAATTGGTCATCAGCGTCAATTGAAAAGGTGATTTTTTTATCCTCTTCAGAGTATTTAATGGCATTAGACAGTAAATTATACACTATATGACGTAAAAGTTTTGGATCTAAACATACGGTAAGCGTTGCGAAATCACAGGTAAAGAGCAGGACTTGTCCGTTCTTTTTTGTTCCTTCAAATTCTTCCATCAAGGCGGTAGAAAATTCAATGAGCTCAACCATTTCGGGGACTTCAACCACCTTACCTTCTTCCAGCTTACTAAGCGAAAGAAAGTCGTTTAAGATCAATACAAGATTGTTCACATTCGTTCTTATCTTAGACACATGCGATAGTCTTCGCGCTTCTTTTCCGACTTCATTTTGCTTTTCAATTAAAATGGCAGAGGTAAGAATAGCACTCAATGGAGTTCTAAACTCATGTGATGCCATG